>Ga0209125_1002550_pt1 | contig 13881 bp, 13 predicted proteins | sample BarGraIncub1131A_FD_184503 | JGI IMG/M metagenome (GOLD analysis project Ga0209125, IMG submission 184503) | Arctic peat soil microbial communities from Barrow, Alaska - Barrow Graham LP Incubations 11-31A (SPAdes) (version 2) | ecosystem: Environmental > Terrestrial > Soil > Wetlands > Peat... | reverse complement strand
TACTCACTCCTTCTGCCACTGCTACAGCCCTTTCTGATGGCATTAAGAACTATGTTGCTGCCTTAAAAAGTAACAATATATTTTTGAGAAATCCTAATACCTTTGAAAATATAGCAAACTCAAATACCATAATGTTTGATAAAACAGGTACTCTGACCTATGGTAGTATGAGGGTTATAAAGATGGAGTCTTTTGATGACGCATATTCCAGCGATGAACTACTAAGAATTTGTGCTGCCTGCGAAGTTGATAACTATCACCCTATATCTATCACCCTTCAGGATTATGTTGGCGAAAACTATGATGTATCAAAGGTAAAAAGTTCTGTATTAATCCCATCACTAGGGATAGAAGCAATTTATGATAATCATAGTTTGCTCATAGGTAATATAAAGCTATTTGAAATGAAGAACATAGATGTTACAAATGGTATTACTGACTATAAGAACTATGAGCGTCAGTTCTATTTTCCTATATTTGTTGCAATTGACAATGAGCTCACAGGAATTATAGTTATGGAGGATCATATTCGTAGTAATGCTACCCTCCTTATTGCTAAGTTGAAATACAAGGGGATAGAGGATGTCTGTTTGTTGACTGGAGATACTTATGATAAGTCCTGCAATACTTCTAAAGTGCTTGGTATTGAAAAAGTATATGCTGAATGCAGTTCTGAGGATAAGTTATCAATAGTAAATGAAGCAGGTAAGCTTCGTACTGTCATGATGGTTGGTGACGGCATAAATGACTTTGAAGCAATGAATGCGGCAGATGTAAGTATAAGCTTTGCTAATTCTGCCTGTGATAAGATTCAACTTAACTCTGATTGCATTATTTTCGAAGAAAATATTGACCAACTAGCAGATCTTATTTATATGTCTCAGAAATCTCATAAATTGATTAGTCAAAGTATTACCTACTCACAAATTTATAATACTATCTTTGGTGCTTTAGCATTTTTTCAATGTTTTGATGCCTTTACTGCTAAAAGTTTAAATACTATTAACTCTTTAATAGTATTATTACTTAACGAAAGAATTCGTTGGATTGCTCCGGATAAGATGTTTGATTATGAACTTAAAAGAAATAGCTCTTTAAAAAGTTCATAATCTGTTTGCATTTTCTACCTTTGATATTTTTTAACTAGTAGCATATAATATATATATATTAGTTAATTAACATTATAAAAAGAAAGGAAGTTATAGCTTATGTCAAGGAAAAGTAAAATGCATTCTATTTCAGAGAAAAAGGCCACTAATTCAATAACCTTAAAGGGTGGTTATGTCAGTTTAAAGATTGATAAGATTCATCAGCATCTTCAAGAAATCAAAAGAGGCTGTGGAGTACAGGAAAATGCAAATACCTACAATAGAAAAAAGAACACCCGTATGGATAATGATTACGATTGTTCTTTTTCTATTTAGAGAAAGTCACCTACCCTAAAACAATTTCAATACCCGCCATACAACCTACATCTGCATTAGTAATTTTGCTTTGCTTATTGTATAAATTAATCCTAACTTCGCTTGAGAGTCCTTCTTTAATTACTTTCTCCATTTTTCCTTTTTCTGGAGCAATTAATTCACCCTGTTGAGTTAAGATAGCTTCTATTTTTAATATAGACTTAGAATTTTCTCATAAAAGGGATATCAGCAACAGAGGAAAAAACTCTAGTGGTTTGATTCTTAAAATTATTACATTGTATCCAAATATATTGTTTAGGGAAAGAAGTCCCCCAGTCTTTTTCAATATATCCTTTTCCACCAGTAAAATCTATTTCTTCACCATTAATTTTTAAAATACCCTCTAATCCATGATTCATGCTTACAACGCCATGAGAACATTCCATTTTAGGAATATAAGCAAAAATGCCCATTATATTTGGCTTTAAAATAGACCTCTTTAAAGGCGTTAAGGAATCTAATTTTAGGATGCCTTCAATATCTATAGAAGCATCTTTTAGTTTTATAGAAACTAACTCTTGCGAGAAAATATATCGGGTATCTAATTTTTCTTAACATATCGATCATTTCTTGGATGGCTAAAATTCCTTTTTACTATCCAATATATAAACTCAGCTATAATCCCAATGGCAATTCCAACATCTATTAATACTATAAAACCAATAAGGCTTGTTAAATCTACCCAACCATCGCTGTTATTCGATAAAATAATAAAGTACATATAGAAAAGCCCTAAGATATCAAAAATAATAAATACATAGGAAAACTTCCTTATTCCAAAATACCCAATTGACCCAATTACTGAAACCAATAAAGCTAATATAGTAAATCCTATAATATTTTGTAAGTTAATTGTAATAGTTAGCATAATCCTACTTATTAAAAGTGCTAGTATATTTATTGCAAAAACCCCCATTAGAACATAAATCCAGTGAAAGGATTTCTTTGCAGGTAATATCATATTAAATCCTCCTAAAATATTCTTTAGTTAACATTACATAGAAAACATAGCTTTATTTTTTCAAATCAATTTCTTTTGTTTTGATAATAAGAAACATTTATTACCGTCCCTATATCTACAAGCGTGCCCACGTCCTTATCTTGCAAGAATATCTGTCCATTGTTATTTCTAGGATGATTACCCTTAGAGGGTTTGTCATTTACTATTACAGGGGTTGCCTGTCCAAGCTTTAATTGAAGGTCATCTAGAACTTTCTGAGCCTCCTCTATAGTTTTCCCCGTTAATTCTGGTACATTAACCTGAACAATCTTACGTCCTTGACTTACTACTAAATCGACTTTTCCACCTTTCTCATAGGGTGTATTTATCTCTGGCGATTCACTAATTACTAAGCCATTCGCAATATTATCACTATAATCATTCGAAATAGTGCCAAGTGTAAATCCTTTACTAACTATTGTGTGCTCAGCAATATCTATAGTATTCCCAATTACTGATGGTACAAGTTTCTTTTGTACCACAGTTTTTTTAAGTGGAGCTTTAGTAACATCGGATGCACCTTTGGAAATATATTTACCTAATATAACAATCATAACAACTAAAATAATTGATCCAAAAATTAGTAGGAGCTTTTTATGTTTACTTAGCCTTTGATTCTTTGATACTATTTTTTTATCTTTGTTAGATATTGGTGTTTCCACAACTGTTACTTTACTCATAGCCTTTGTAATGTCATTTCCAGTATCAGTCACTATTACTGGCTTCATAACCATTGTAGCATCATTTGACCTGTTATTTAAATTAACTCTAAAATCAAGATCTTCCTTAATCATAAATAAACTGTGAATCATTTCCTTAGCCGTTTGATATCTTTTAATAGGTTCCTTCTCTAATGACTTTAAAATTGCTTGATTTATATTTTCAGGTATATCAGTAATAATTTCTATTGGGGGAATTATAGGCTCCTGAATATGCATCATAGCTATTGAAATAGAACTTTCTGAATCATAAGGTACACGTCCCGTTAGCATTTCATACATAACAATGCCTAAAGAGTATATGTCTGTTCTACAATCAAGTAATCCACCCTTGGCTTGTTCTGGAGAAAAATAATGTGCAGATCCTATAAACTTATTAGGATTGGCAATGGTCGCTGAATCTATCACTTTAGCTATTCCGAAATCCGTTACCTTAACTATATTATCATCTGTGATCAAAATATTATCAGGTTTTATATCTCTATGGATTATATTGTTTTTATGAGCACATTCAAGTGCTTTGGCTATTTGCAAAGATATATCTAAAGTTTCCCCAGGGCTCAGTCTACCCTTTTCCTTTATCACTTGCTTTAATGTTTTTCCATTAATATATTCCATAACAATAAAATTAATATGATTTTCCACTCCAACATCGTGAACACTTACTATGTTTGGATGTGACAAACTTCCCGCTGACTTAGCTTCCCTTTTAAAGCCAGCCACAAAGGCTTCATCCTTACTTAATTCTGCTTTTAATATCTTTATAGCCACAAATCTATTTAATAAATGACACCTTGCTTTATAAACAATTCCCATGCCACCTTCACCAATTTTCTCTATTAACTCATATCTATTTAAAAGTAATGTCCCAATCATTTTCGTCCTCCTAATACAACCTACCATATACATTATATCATAGTCGCCACTTATGGTCTTATTACTTTAATTAAGCTCTTTTAATAACTGTATAAATACATAAATAGTAGTTATTTTATATTGGTAAGTCACCCTCACGTTATCGAACCAATAAAATATTTAACTTCATCAATAACAGGTAAGAAATCTGTAGTAGCTTATTCCATGGGAAACATAATATCAAATCAAAGATTTGAAACTTTTGACAAGACTCCAAAAGACAGATACTCCGAAGATGGAATAATTGTAAAATTAAAATATAAAAAAGCTCTACGGATAATTCTATAAGCATTAAAGATGTTACCTATACTCCTACTTGGGTGGACAGAGTTGCCTCAGATAAAATCTTCACTTATGAAATAATTCCTCTATTTGGTGGAAAAGGAAATTCAAACTTTTCCAAACAAATAAACAAGCATAAATATTTTCAAAATCAGTTGACTTTATCTTTCAGCTGTTATACTATATATATAACAGATAGTACGTATAGTATATAGGAGGATATAAAGTGTTAATAAAGTTGGATTTTGAAACTGATATACCCATTTATCAACAAATTAGAATTCAGATTATAGAAGGTATCGCAACGGGCAAGCTAAAACCCGGTGAGCCCCTACCATCTGTAAGGCAATTTGCTTCAGATTTAGGAATCAACCTTCATACTGTAAATAAAGCTTATACATTTCTAAAGCAAGACGGTTTTATTGTAGTTCACAGACAAAAAGGAGTGGTAGTGAATCCTGGTGATGGACCTCAGCTTACAACAGAATATTTACTCCAGCTTAAAAATCAATTAATGCCACTAGCAGCTGAAGCCTTTTGTAGAGGTATGCTGTATGAAGAGTTTAATCAAATTTGTAGTGATATGTTTTTAGATTTAAAAAATTCGAGGGGTGAAAATTAATGAAAATAGTTATGGTTAGTATGCTTTTCATAATGTGTAATGTTTTTACTTTATTCATTCTTGCAATAACTCCTTATATTACAAGAAAAACAGAAAGCTTCGGAGTGAGTATTCCTGAGGAAAAACATTGGGACCCTCAAGTTAAAATTATAAGAAAAACCTATAGAAATAGATTACTGATTTACGGAGGCGGAATGTCCATAGTCTTTCTGGTAATAGCACTGGTGAAGCTATCAGATTTAACCGCTCTCCTTCTTCCAATTGGTACAATAATACTTATGTTTCTAATGTTTGCATTCTATTTGGATGGACACAAGAAGATGAAAGAATTAAAAGCTACAACAAATTGGATGGGTGAAAAAACTCAGGTGATTATTTTAGATACTAGTTTTAGAAACAAGAAAATAATGGCCTCTCCTTTATGGTTTATGTTATATATAATAATAATATTAGCTACAGCATCTCTGGGGGTTTTGCTTTATGATAAAATACCAGCTATAATTCCCATGCATTGGAATATTAGCGGGAATGTAGACAGATGGTCCAATAAATCCTATGGTACTGTTATGTGGGCTCCCTTTGTACAGATGTTTTTGACAGTTATCATGGGCTACAGTTATTGGATTATTGGGAAATCAAAACAAATTATCGACCCAACCAATCCAGAAGTGTCTTCTCAGCAAAACAGGACCTTCAGATACAGATGGTCCTTATTTATAATAATGACCGGATTAGCTCTTGTGATAATGTTTGGATTTATTGATTTTTTCACCTTTGGATTTATAAACAATTCCTGGATTATGATTGCAACTATATTGATTTTCACCATCGGTGTTGCTATCGGGTCTATTGTACTTTCCATCACAACTGGGCAAGGCGGGAACAGGCTCTATATAAAAAATATTATTACCGGAGATTCCATAGAAAGTAAGACAGTAAGCAGGGATGAAGATAAATTCTGGAAACTAGGTTTGTTTTATTTTAACCCAGAGGATCCTTCCTTCATTGTTGAAAAAAGATTTGGAATAGGGTGGACCAATAATTGGGGAAGACCTATTTCCTGGGTTTTATCCTTAGGACTTGTGGCTATCCTAGTGGGTTTTGTTATTGCTTCAGCCTTGTTAACCAAATAAATTACTAAAAAGATAAGGAGCTGCAACACAATTAAATTGTGTTGCAGCTCCTTTTATATTTCAAATGTGTCAGACTAGTACAGCCTTTAGAGCCTCTTTACTGTTCATTACCTTAATTGCTTCATTAGCATTTTCAAGGGAAAATCTATGAGTTATCATCTTACCAAAGGCTTCTTTATTTTTTAATACTAAATTCATGGCTTTATAAGTATGTGATGCATCACTTACCCATACTCCCTGCACCTTTATATTTTTTCTTACAATATCCTTATAAAAGTCAATTTTTTCTATGCCCGCTGGCTGAGCATATCCTGTAGAAAGATATGTACCACCCATCCTTAAAAGTTTTATACCTTCTTCTGCTGTTCCCTTTATACCCACAGCCTCAATAACAATATCTGCTCCTCTTCCCCCTGTTACTCCCATTACGAATTCTTTTCTCTGCTCTAGTGTTAGGTTATGTCTATCAAGAACATGATTTGCTCCAAAGGTCTTACATAGCTTTAATCTTTCCTTTGACCCACCAATTACTATTATATTTGATGCGCCTAAATCCTTTGCAAACGCTACAGCGAACATTCCAAGAGGACCTGGCCCTTGTACTACAACATTATCTCCAGAATTTATTTTAACCATATCAAAGGCATGGGCAGCTGTAGCTCCTGAACAAGAAGCAGCGGCTAATATTGCAGGATCAATATCTTCATTTACTTTAAAAATATCCGTTGAGGGTGATAAAATTATATACTCACTGTAGCAGCCATTCAAATAAGGAGGAAGTGAGCAAGAAATGTTTATACCATATACCTTTCTATTTTCACAAAGGGAAGGTTCTTTTAAAATGCTACAGTAATAACATTTATGGCAACTAACTCCTCTATTCCAAAGTATTAAATCCCCTAGTTCCACTTTTCCTCCATTAAGATATGTTTTTGAACCAGCTATATCTGCAACTTTACCTATTCCCTCATGTCCTAAAATTAGTGGAAGTGGTGTTCTTGGATCTTCCCCCTTCCACATATGAATGTCTGACCCACAAACTCCAGCTACTTCAATTTTTATTAATATCTGCCCAGCTTCAAGAACTGGGATTTCAAATTCCATCATTTCTAAAGGTTTATTGAATGCTTTTAAAACCATTGCTTTACTCTTCATGAAGTTCAACTCCATTTACATATTTATTGTTTTTCACAGTTTCTTGAGGAGATACTTTAAGCTCTCCATTTTCTTTTCTTATTACAAAATATTTTTCATATTCCTTAGATTTATTCATATGATGATCTTTACCTTCTTCTTCAAAATACAAATGGGGACCCCTGCTTTCTACTCTTTGTATACATGCAATTGCTATAGTTTCAGCAGTTAATAGCATATCTAAAGTCTCGTAATAATTTATTAAATTTTCTTCATCTTTTTCTATTTCTTTGCTTTTCAGAGTAGCTATCTTAGCATATAGCAAAATCAAACCATCTCTTGTTCTCACTACAGAAGCATATCTGGACATAATCAAATTTAACTGTTTTTTCAATTCCTCTATTGTTATTGAATTATCCTTTCCAACTTTAATTTGTTCCTTTCTATCTAAATCATCCATGCTACCATCGGAGATACTACCATCGGAGATACTACCATCGGAGATACTAGCATCAGTAATCGCGCTATTCTTTGAATTTAAAGAATATTGTGCTGCTGAAGTTCCACTTATTTTTCCAAAAACTTGGCAATCCATTAATGCATTTCCTCCAGGTCTATTTGCACCATGCTGCCCACCTGCACATTCCCCTGCTGCAAACAATCCTTTTATATTTGTCTCTCCCTGCTTTCTTATTTTAATTCCACCTTGGAAATGCTGAGCTGCAGGTGCTATTTCTATCTTATCTCCCTTTACTAAATCAATACCTCTATCCTTAAGCCAATTAATAACTTTAGGATTGATTACTTTTAATCTTTCAATTGGACTTGTCTGTAGTATTTCCTCAGTAACTTCTACTTGCAGTTCATCTTCAAATCTTTTTCTATTCTTTTCATCTAGAAGGCTAAAATTAAAATCTACAGGATTTTTTGCAAAGTCTAAATACACATGGTTGCCTTTTGCCATTTCATTAAAAACAGCAGTATCTATCATGCTTGATACATGTTCTGCAGACACCGGCCAGCTTGCTCCTTTTTCAAAGACTATATTATAAATAGAAGAAAAATTATGAACCGTCCCCAAAAATTCCTCATGCTTATCATTAATTATCCTGGGTATTGACCTAAAAAGGCTTCCAGAGCAGGCAAGTTTTGTCTTTAAAGATGATAACCCAAATTGAATAAATTCCATGTTTACAAGTTCAGCTCCAGCATTAAGAGCTAGAGCATATCCATCTCCGTAGGCGCCTTTAGGATAAACATTATACTTGAATATCTCTCCGGCTCCACCTGTGCATAGTAATATTGCTGATGTACTAAAATAGATTGCTTCATTATTTTCATTTACCCCAAAGGCCCCTCTAATTATCCCATTACTAACTTTCAAATTAGTTATCATAGTATTTTGCACTAATTCAATCTCTAATTCCTTTACTTTTCTTACTAACGCCTTTTCTATATCAATTGCTGTATTTGGTCCTGTGTAACATGCTCTTGGGTATACAGATCCATCAGTAACAAATTGCTCTGGTCTTCCAGCTTTATAAACAAAAGGTACCCCTATTGAATCCAAATATTGGAATGCCTCCCCAGACTTTTTAGCTAGAATCTCAGCTAAGTCATAATCGGATACTCTCCCACCAACTTCATAAATGTCCGATGCATGATATTTCCAATTATTATCAGTTTTAGGTTCGGTAAAAGGAAGCGTGGAATGAAAAGCCATCCTGTCAGAACAAGAATTTGCTGTTGTACCTGTTGTACCAAGTTTCCCTTTAACAGCTAAAGTGACTTTACACTTATTATCATATTCTTTTGCAGCAATAGCAGCTCTTAGTGCAGCACCACCTCCCCCTACTATTAAAACATCACAAATAATTCTTTTCATATATGTTCTCCGGTCTTTGTACTTTGTAATGTGGGCTTTCCAAGTCGTCCTGCTTCATAAATTGGCATATAGGTCTTTGAATCTCTTATTACACACCCAGTCTTTCCACCGTCTCTCATTATTTCTGAGCATTTACTACAAGCAATGCAGCATTTTCCCCTTTCCATTTGTCCTTTTTCAAAAATATCCTTAGCAAAGCTCGGATATGCAAATGCTTGCCTACCAAAACCTGCAACTTTAAACCATCCTTCTTTTATGCAACCTGCTGCAACATTAGCTCCAAATTCTCTGAGCCAACTAAATCCTGTAGCAACTACCACCATATCAGGTACTGCAGCTTGGATTTGTCTTATAATATTAAGCATGTCAAAAACATATTTTAATTGATTAGCTGGTGGTACATAAGATCCAATATCATAAGGTCTTCCAATGTGTGGATTATAATAGGGATTACCGCAGCTAATGTCAATAAGTTTAACACCTTTTTCATATAGAAGTTTTACGAGCTTTATAGGTTCACTAAGGTCCGCTATGCGAAAATTTTCCTTATCTACACCCCATCCATATGGATATGGTATTGCATCAAAAGCGTTTAACCTCAAGGTTACATCTATGGTATCTTTAAGTTCTAATTTTATATTGTCTATTATATCTATTAAAAATCTTGTCCGGTTTTCAAAGCTTCCACCGTACTTTCCTTCCCTTCCAAAGCATGATAATAGCTCTGATATTAAATATCTATGGCAGCTCTTGATATCAACTGCATCAAATCCGGCATCTCTTGCTAATATTGCAGCCTTTACATAGTCTTTTTTTAAATTATCAAGTTCTTCATCAGTTATAGAGTAAAGATCATCCCCTCTATCTAAATAAGGGTTATTTATTCCTATAATCGGAGCAGGTTTATCCTTGAGTCTACTATATCTACCAGAATGAGTTAATTGAAGTACAGTATAGGGTTTATATTCTTTACCAAAGTTCTCTTTACCTGAAGCGATTATGAGTTCATGAAGTTTTTTAAAATCTTCTTTATTATTATCATTTATGTAGAGTTGCCTAGGGTTAGCTCTTCCTTCAGATACTACAGCTGTTGCCTCACACCATAAGAGACCTGCCCCACCTTTTGAAAATCTTTCATATCTTCTATAAGTAAGCACATCCGGTTTGCCCTCATAAGTTCCGTCACAGCCTTCCATTGGTTGAACTGCTAAGGAATTAGGGATAGTTTTATCCTTTAACTTTATTGGGATTTTTAATATATCTAAATCTTCTGATATTGGTAACTTAATGTTTAACTCTTCTAAAGCCTTTTTAAATTCATCCAAATCCTTATAATTGAATTTTTCATATGCCATAAATTTGCTCCTTAATTGCATTTTTTTATATATTACATTGTCTTAATTATATATTAGATCTTATCTGAAAACTTTGCACTTATTATCAAAAAGTTTGCATATATAGCTGTATTATTTTATTATATAGTTAGATATTATATGATTTGAGGTATTGAGTATGGATAACATTTTGGATTACACACTAGAACATAAAATTAGCACCAACTGTACTATGGAGAAATTCCATTTTCATGAATTATATCAAATATATTTATCCCTATCTGATGGTATAAATTTCTTTGTAAATGACATGATGTATGAGGTAGAAAAAGGGGATATATTTATTTTTTCTCCTTTAGATCTGCATAAAGTAGTCGTACCTCCCAATATCTATTATGAACGATTTACCCTTTTATTTAATTCTAGTTTTATTACTAATATGAATACTGAGGAAACAGATCTTACAGCTTGCTTTAGAAATATAAAGGGGGACTTTTCGCATAAAAGACATGTAAAAGATGAGGATTGTTTAGCTATAATGAATTTATTAGAAAAAGCAGGTAACCTTTCCTTCTCTCACCAATATGGAAACGATATTTATAAAAAGATAGTACTTTCGGAAATACTTATATATATAAATTTACTCTATAAAACAAATAAAACTCATCAATTTTTGTGCAATAAAAATACTTCTATAAAAGTAAGTCCTGTAATTGAATATATCAATCTGCATTACACTGAAAATCTTTCTTTAGATATACTTTCAGAAAAGTTTTTTATAAGCAAATATTATATGGAAAATATATTTAAAAGTACCACAGGTTTTACAATAAATGAATATATTATTCATAAAAAAATTATAAAGGCAAGAGAGCTTCTAAGGGAAAATATTCAGGTATAACTGGTATGTGAAATGGCTGGATTTAACAACGAAAGTCATTTTATTAGGACCTTAAAAAAGCTTGTAGGTATTTCTCCAAAACAGTATTCAAAAATGATACAATAAACTGGCAAAATAATCATTATACAAAAAGGATAGTAAACCACTTATACAAAGTTTTACTATCCTTTTAAAATTAATAATACTTATATACTAACTTTTTATGGCATCATCAAAGCTTATGTTTGATGGACTGAAATTTATATTTTTAACGAACTGGCAGGCTTCAGTACCTCCATAAACACGTTCCATTCCACTATCTTCCCATTCTACTGAAAGTGGTCCAGAGTAATTCATTGCATTTAATTCTCTAATTATTTCTTCAAAGTTAACATGACCATGACCAAGAGATCTAAAATTCCATCCTCTCCTGTTATCTCCAAAAGTTATATGAGAGCCTAGGATTCCTGCTTTGCCATCTAAAACCACAGCAGCATCCTTCATATGAACATGAAATATGTATTTGCTAAAATCCCTAAGGAAAATGGCTGGGTTAACACCCTGCCAGATTAAATGGCTAGGGTCAAAGTTAAAGCCGAAAGCTGGATGGTACTTAATCTTTTCCAACAATTTTCCCGAAGTATAATAATCAAAAGCAATTTCCGTAGGATGAACTTCAAGGGCGAATTTGACTCCACATTCCTGGAATATATCAAGAATTGGGGTCCAAAGCTTCACAACTAGATCAAAGCCTTCTTCTATCATTTCTTCTGTGGTCTGAGGGAAGGAATAAAAATATTTCCAGATTGGTGAGCCCATAAAACCTGTAACAATCTTACATCCCATATTCTTTGCTGCTTTTGCTGTATATATCATCTGTTCAATTGCCCAAGATCTAATCTCATCTGGTTTCCCCTTTAACCTATCTGGAACAAAGTTATCAAGTCTTGGATCATATAGGTCTGCAACACATTGTCCTGCTAAATGATTTCCAAGTGCCCAACATTTTAAATTATATTTTTTCAATATTGCAAGTCTTTCTTTTACGTATTCTGGATCTGTAGCTGCTTTTTGGACATCCATATGATCTCCCCAGCATGCGATTTCTAAACCCTCATATCCCATTTCGCTAGCTAACTTGCATAATTCTTCAAAAGGCAAATCTGCCCATTGCCCTGTAAATAATGTAACTGGTCTACTCATAATAATCTCTCCTTTGTTTTATAATTTAATCCAAATAGATCCTGCCTGAGAACTTTTAACAGCCCCATTCACAAATTTCACTCCATTTATCCCATCATTCACATCTGGAAAATCAAGATACTCGTTTGCAAGCAAAAGGCCTTCCTTTTTCTTTAGTAGTGCAATTGCAAATTGATTGTATATGTTTGCAAACGCTTCATAATACCCTTCCGTATGCCCTGAAGGGAGCCTGCTTGAGGCCTGTGGATATAGGTATGAATGGCCTCGACTAAAAATCTGCACTGGTTCCCCAGCATATGTAACTCTCAAAATATTTGGATCTTCCTGGCCCCATTCAATTGCTCCCTTGCTTCCGTAGATCCTTACTTTTAGCCCATTATCATTGCCTATTGCTATCTGTGATGACCAATAGATTCCTGTAGCTCCATTATTATATTTTAAAAGAATTGAACTGTTAGTATCGAGTTTTCTTCCCTCACCAATATTATCTAACTTTGCACATAAGGAATCAATTTTCAGCCCTGTTATATATGATACCATATGTTCAATATGACTTCCAATATCTCCTGTACAATTAGAAGCTCCGGCCTGCCTTGGATCAGTTCTCCAAGCTGCCTGCTTTTGTTCCTCCTTTTCAACAGTTGAAATCAACCAATCCTGAGGGTATTCACCCATTACCATAAGAATGTCGCCTATTTTTCCATCCATAACTAATTTTCTGGCTTGTTTAATTAAAGGATATCCAGAATAGGAATACATTACACAGAAAAGAAGGTTTTTTTCCTCAGCAAGCTTTTTTAATTCCTCAGCTTGGGTAACCTCAAAGGTTAAAGGTTTTTCACATACTACATTAAACCCTTGTTCAAGAAATGCCTTTGCGCATTCATAATGATAATTGTTTTGAGCTACAATAGAAATAAAATCCAGTCTATCTTCTCTATTTCCTTCCTCTAAAGCCATCTCTTGGAAGTTTTTATATAATCGCTGTGCTTCCATCCCTAGGCTTTCCCCCATTCTCAGGGTTTTTGAATAATCCCTAGAGAAGCATCCTGCAACAAGTTGGCATTTTCCATCAAAGGCAGCAGCTTTCCGATGAACATCACCAATGAAGGAACCTTCGCCTCCACCTACCATTCCGCACCTAAGAATCTTCCTCTCACCTTCCATTTTTGAACTCTCTATCATAAACAGTACCTCCTTAAAAAAGATGGTAGTGTAAAATTTTTTACACTCCTTTTTTGATTTATTCCTTATATATCAAGGGTTACAGAGCTTTTTAGATGCAAAAAACAATGACCCCCTTAATTTCAT
>Ga0209125_1002549_pt1 | contig 13882 bp, 8 predicted proteins | sample BarGraIncub1131A_FD_184503 | JGI IMG/M metagenome (GOLD analysis project Ga0209125, IMG submission 184503) | Arctic peat soil microbial communities from Barrow, Alaska - Barrow Graham LP Incubations 11-31A (SPAdes) (version 2) | ecosystem: Environmental > Terrestrial > Soil > Wetlands > Peat... | reverse complement strand
GATGGCGATCAACCCTCTACTAGGATTCTCCACGGCGTCGGCACTTTCTTCCCCGGCTATCAAAAATAACAACAGCACCCATGCGTTGTCTTTCGAAACGATGCTCGGTTCCCTGGGCGGTTCGGAGGGGGGGGGCGCCATTAAAGGGCACCAGGCCGCGGCGGAACTGCTGCGGATCGAGATGATGCTGAATTCCCTATCCCTGTCCGGCGACGGTGAGGCACCCCAGACCGGCGGACTGCGGAACCTTGAAGCCTTTCTCAGCGTCCCCGCCGGTTACGACCACGCGAGACGCGCCCCCCGGGTCACGGACGGACCGCAGGCCCCGCCAGACGAGGTCCCTCCCGAAGTTTCACCCGACGCGGTTACCGATATCGGCGAAATAGGCAGCACCGCGGCCCGCTATCTCGGCACTCCGTACCGCTTTGGCGGCGAGGGCGCGGAAGGTATTGACTGTTCCAGTTTCGTCCAAAAGGTATTCCGCGAGCACCAGATCGATCTTCCCCGGACAGCCCGCGAGCAGAGTAAGGTGGGGAGCGAGGTGGCGCAAGGTGACCTGCGCAAGGGTGATCTGCTCTTCTTTCACACCTATGCCTCCTACCCCTCCCATGTCGGGATCTATCTGGGGGAGGGGAAGATGATTCATGCCTCCTCCGGCAAGGGGGAGGTAACCGTCTCGGACCTGAACAGCGACTATTACCGGTCGCGCTTTCTCGGGGCGAAGCGGGTGGGTTGATCAGACCTCGATCCTTAATTGAACCCCATCCCCGGTATTGCGCACCGCCAGCTTTCCCCCCATATTCTTTTCGATAATGGACTTGGACATGAACAGACCGATCCCGGTACCACTGTCCGGCCCCTTGCTGGTGACATACGGGTCGAAAATACGGTCGATGAGCTCATCGGAGATCCCCCCGGCGTTATCGGTGATGGTCACGACCGATCTCCCTTCTTCCGCAAAGGCTCGGATCGAAATCCGGGCGTCGTCGGTATGGTGCGCGACCAGCATGTCACGGGCGTTCATGAGGATATTCAGCAGGACCTGGGAAAACTCATTGGGGAAGCCATTGGCCTTCGGGTCGCCTTCCGGGTGAAAGACAATGTCGATTTCCTGGCCTTCGAAACTCTTTTCGATAAGTGAGAGTGTGCGCGTGATCACCTGATTAATGCCGAAGCTGGCCAATACCTTATCTGACCTGAAGAAGCCCCTGAAGTCATTGATGGTTTGCGACATGTGCTGGATCAACTCCATCGCCTTGGCGGTATTTTCCTTGAGGAACTCCCTGAATTCACCCGAATCATAGTAGAGCGGTATTTGCTGCACAACCAGCCCGAGCTTGTCCAGTGGCTGGCGCCACTGCTGGGCGATATTGTCGATCATCTCGCCCATGATGGCCAGCCGGTCATTTAATATCAGCATCTGATCCTTCTCGCGCAGTTCGTCCACGGCGTTGACGATGCGCGTCTCAAGGGACCTGTTGAACTCCTCGAGCTCGCAGCGCTTTTCGGCGAGAGCGTCTTCCGCTCGCCTGCGCTCGGTAATGTCTTCCATGGCCAGGAGAATGATGGGCGAGCCGGTTTTTTTCCGGAAAATCCGCCGGGCGTTCAGCAGCATGATCTTGGGGCCGATTTCGAGGAAATCATGCTCGACTTCGTAGCCATTGAACACGGTATCATGGGGGAGGATTTCCTCGAAAAGGACCCGCAGCTTGGGGAGGTCCCATTGCCGGTTACCGAGGTCGTAGATGAAGTTTCCCACGGTTTCCCCGGTGGTTACCTTGAAGGTTTCGTAGAAACTGGGGTTGGCGGTGAGGATCCTCAGGTCGGAATCGAGCACCACCAGCGGCTCGCGCACGGTTTCCACAATGTTCTCGGCAAATTCCCGGGCATCCTGGATTTCCGTTTCCAACTGCTTGCCAAGCGTCCCATCCACGATCGAGCAAAGGATATAACTATCCTTGCTTTCAATCGTGTCCACCGAGACGCTCTGCAGTCGGCCATGAATCGCCGTGCCGTCTTTTCCCGTGAGCCTGATCTCACATCTCTGTGCGTCCTCTTTGAGCAAAACGGTTTCAATGTACGTGGAAAAAACGTTGCGTCCGTCCGCGTCGGCGATGAAACGGCTAAAGGGTTTGTCGGCCAGCGCCCGCCTCTCGACTCCCAGCATCTTAGCGCCGGTAAGATTTACCTCGCGTATCAGTCCTTGGGTATCAAAGGTGAAATAGCCGACGGGCGCGAGTTCGTAGAGTTCGGCGTACTTATCCCGGGATAGCTCAAACTCCTCCTGGGTCCGACGCAGCTCCACATTCTGCATCTCCAGCTCAATCTGGTGTACCTCAAGTTCATGGACGATCCTCTGTGTCCCTTCCTCGGTGTGGGGCGCATGTGATGCGTCGGGATTCGTACCCAACTGTTCTTCCGCGTGGCGTCGCAGTTTCGATGCTGTTATTGATTGGCTCTTGTCAGAATCTATTCGCATTGCAGACTCTCCTATTCACGCAGTCATAAGCAGACCACTGGATTTTATAGGGTCGTAATCACATTTAAAAGCGTTCGGGTTTTAGGACAATGGACGATATCCTGTTTACTAGCCGGCGGGTGGGCCAAAGGGAAGCCAACCGGAAAAAACGGCCCAGAGTCCGTCGGACTTAGGCCGTTTTTGGTGGACAACCTGCTATTTGAACCGGGACCTATTCGTCCTGGGAGAAAATGACCACGCTGTAGGGACCTATGCAGATTTCGCCGCAGCAGGGAAGACCATCGGCCTCGCCGTCACGGGTTTCCACGTTCGGCGTGGCATGGTTGGCGAAATCCGGACCGTAGTTGTAGGAGTCGCTGTTGAAGCGGGTCCTCCAGAGACCCGGGCGCGGGAATCCGATGACATAACCATCCCGGCTTTCAATGGTCAGATTGACCACCACGACGACGCTGTCCCTGGGGCCACCCTCGTCCCAGCGCTGGAAAGCTATGACTTTGGCGTCATTGTTGGCATGGTAGATCTGCAGGTTCTGACCGCACAACCCCCGCGTCAGGCCCGACAGGTTGCGTCTCAGGGCGATCAGTTCCCGGTACATGCCGAGAATGCCACCCTCATCCACCGCCCGGGCCCAGTCGATCGGGTCCTTGTCATGGAACCAGCGGTCTTCCAGCAGTTCCTGACCCTGGAAAAGCATTGGGACCCCCGGCGCCGTAAGCACCAGGGCCGCGCCGAGCGTGGAACGCTTCTTGGAAAACCAGCTGTCCACCTTGCCGGGCCAGATCTCCTCCGGCACCCGTGCCCGGCCGTTGGCGACCTCGTCGTGGGATTCGGTATAAATGACCCGCTGGAAGGCGTCCGTCTCGAAGCGATGCTCGATGGCCCGGCAGACCGCGGCGGTATCGCGTGAGGCATCGTCCGGGGCAATGATCGCTTGACGGATCGGGTGCACGAAATCGCTGTCCCATTGGGAATTGAACCCCGCGCCGCCCGCTCCCACGTCGACGTTCACCCAGCTGTTGTTCTTCAGATCCTCGGCGATGCTGATCTTTCCGGGACACCGCTGCGCGATCTCCTCATTGATCCACTGCATCAGGCTCCACCCGTCGGGAATATCATTAGCCGGGTTCGTGCCGCTTCCCTCGATGTTCTTTATGTAGGTTATGGCGTCCCAGCGCAAACCGTCGGCGTGGAACTCCTCCAGCCACATCAGGGCGTGGTCGCGCAGGTACTGGCGCACCTCGTCACGGCCATAGTCCGGTCGTGTCTCGCCCCATGGGGTTGTCGAGCGTTCGTTGTTGTAGAAGTAAATTCCCCCCTTGTCATTTTCGCTCCAACCGTCAAACTGCCACAAATCGAGATCGGAGGGCCCGAGGTGGTTGTAAACGACGTCTATGATGATCGCGATGCCATGCTCGTGGGCCGCCTTGATGAGCCGCTTCAAGGCATCCGGCCCGCCATACACCCCCTCGACTGCAAAGGGATGCGACGGGTTATAGCCCCAGGAAAAATCACCCGCGAACGTCATGATCGGCATTATCTCCAGGGCATTGATGCCGAGCTTCGCGAGGTAGGGCAATTTTTCAATGGCGCTGTCCAAGGTGCCTGGGCGCCCCTTTTCCTTTACGTGGAAGGTCCCGACATGCATCTCGTAAATGACCAGTTCATTCCACGAAGCGATGGTAAAGGCATCCTGCCCCCAATCGAAGGCATCCTGGTCATAAACAACCGCGTTCCCCTTTACGTTGGTCATCTTTCTGGCGTAAGGGTCGACGCGCGAGAGCTTGCCGGTCGCCCCCTGTATCTGGAAGCGGTACTCATCACCGACTTTCGACCCTGGCAGGTAGGTCGACCAGTAATCGTTATGCTCACTGGTCAGAGGCGTCGAGGTTTCGTTCCAGTCGTTGAAGCTGCCGATCAGGTTTACTCTTTCGGCATGTGGTGCCCAGACTCGAAAGTTAACCCCTCCCGCGTCGGGAATGGCCCCCATGCCTGGACGTTCTATTGACGTGCTCGTTTTCTTGGTCATTGACTACTCCGGACTCGAATGTTTCTGGTGCATCGTATTGGTTGAGGTGGCCTCACAAACCTCGGCCACCCCGTTTGAAAATCGATCAACGACATATCTGCCAAGTCGAAATGCGTCGCGGCGTAGGCCGGTTACTCATTTAATCGCCTGGGCAATCCGTGCAATTTCTTGAGCGATATCCTCGGGTGAAAGGATGAAATCTATACACCCGCTTGCTATCGCGCTTTCAGGCATATCCGGCTGCGCCGCCGTGTCGAGCTTCTGGGCGATGGTAATGCCCCCAACCTCCTTTATCCCGCAGAGCGCCGCCGCCCCATCGCCATCGTAGCCCGAGACAATGACGGCGATAAGCTGGCCGTCCCAGTTCTTGGTCAGTGACCGCAGAAACACGGTAATCACGTCGGGCCATCCTTTGGGCTTAGAGATCGGTTTAAGCCGGAACTCTCCCTGAAGAACGTGCAGATCACGGTTTTCAGGGATGATGAACACGTGGTTCGGCTCGATGATTAATCGTTCGGTTATCAGTTCCACCGGCATCTCGGTGTAGTGAGGGAGAATTTCGTGGAGCTGAGTGTCCACGGTTCTCAGGTGATTGACGATGACGACGGCGACACCCATGTCGGCCGGAAGATGCCGCAGTAACCGGATATAGGCGTCCAGGCCACCGGCCGAACCACCCACGCAAACGACAGGAAAGTCTTTTGCCGCACTCATAGTTTTCATTGGCAATCATCCATTTCGCTTCTGATTATCGAGTCCCCAAATGCCAGGTTCGAGACACTCCGCCTAAACCGGCTTGGGAATCTGCCCCCGCGTCGTCTTGCAAATGGCTCATATATTGAACCTCAGTCTGAGCCAAACCTTGGCGCTATGAAATGGCCAACTGGGAAGCTATTCAATATTGTTACTTATTAGCAAATCGCCTGCCAATGCTTAGGTAAATCCGGTGGAGCCGAATTCTTCATTTGAAACAGGATATTGCGCCGGCGGGGGATAATTCCGAGATGCAAAAAATGGCATCTTTGCCCTCAGCATTTGGTGGAACCACAGCATTTGGAGGGCTGACCAGCTCCCACAGTCTATGCTAAAGCCGGACGGGGTGACCGTTGACTTTAATCGCTGAGCCGGATATATTCGACTTTCCGTTGCCGCCACACTATTAAGGAGGTTGAGTGGATCATCGCGGCCAGCAACCCCACGCCGGGGTTTCTCGTTTTGCCCTGGTTGTGGGATGACTACCCAATCTTGGGTAGTTGCGTGAATAATTACTACTGAAGAGTTTCCTTGGTGCCAAGGGGCATGTGCTCTTTTGTCGGAGGCAGGTATGGCTAAGGCTGGTGGGGAGGGGAAAACTCCTGAATTCCTGGTTGAACTGATAAAACGCGCGGTGGCGGAAAAAAGCACAAGCGTGGTGGCGAGAGAATCGGGGCTGGCGCTGCTGACCGTACAGCGCTACTTGAAGGGTATCGGCGAGCCTTCCAAGGCCACCCTTGAGAAACTCGCCGCTTATTTCGGGGTGTCGGTGGCATGGTTGCGGGGGGAGTTTCTTGCGGGGAAGCACGGTGGGGTAGCTTTCATGCTCGCCGAACCGGCCGCGATATGCGCCAAATGCGGCGGCAGGTTACAGCCCAGCCCCGAGGGATTTCTTCAGGTCATGCCGGATGGTACCGAGATCGAGGGGGACGGTATATTAAGGTTCTGGCCCTGCGGCACCTGCTGCAAGGAATAATAGTGCGGCCCCGGTTAACCTTTCCTCCCCACGCGAGAGGTCTCCCGGAAAAGCTGCCAGATGGATATCTTGCCAAAAAAACCGCGTAATCCGGATTAAGGATTACGCGGTTTTTTAATCGTGCTGCCATGAGGTAACTGCTCAGAAAATCGGCATATTTCCAAATTTTTCAGGATTCTCCTGAAAGCTCTAAAACCCTAGCTCAGGTTCCAGAGAAACATTTCCCAGATATCCTTCCCGCTCTTGCCGATCTCCTCGACGACGGAGGGCTCGAAACCGCAGTGCATCATGCACTGGGCGCAGCGCGGGTCCTTGCCGACGCCGTACTTCTCCCACTCGGTCTTTGCCATCATCTCCTTGTAGCTCGGGTAGTGGTCGTCGGTGATCAGGTAACAGGGGGCCTTCCAGCCGCGCGTGTTCCTGGTTGGGTTCCCCCAGGGAGTGCACTGCAGCTCTTTTTCACCCTTCAGGAAGCGCAGGTACATCGGGGTGGAAAAGAAACGGAAATGCTTGCTCATCTCGTAGACCTGCTCGAACTTCTTCTGGATCTCGCGGCGCTCCAGGAAAAGTTTTTCTCCGACCGCCTCGTAGCCGAAACCGGGAGCGACCAGGAAGCCGTCCACGCCTACTTCCTTCAGGTGGGAGAAGAGCATCTCGATCTCCATCAGGTCGGTTTCCTTGAAGATGGTCGTGTTGGTGCAGACCCTGAAGCCGAGGGCCTTCGCCTTCTTGATGGCCGCCATGGCGATCTTGAAGGCACCCGGGCGCTCCAGCACGCGGTCGTGGGTCTCCTCCATGCCGTCCAGGTGGATGTTGAGGACGAAGTTAGGGTGCGGCTTCAGGGTGTCGAGCGCCTTCTCCAAAAGGATCGCGTTGGTGCAGAAATAGATATGCTTGCCTCTTTTCAGCACCTCGTCGACCAGCGGGAAGATGTCTGGGTAGAGGAACGGCTCGCCGCCGGTGATGGTGACGACCGGGGCCGGGCATTCGTCCACGGAGTCGAGGCACTGCTGCAGGGTCATCATCTCCTGGAGGGTGTCGGCATACTCACGGATCCTGCCGCAGCCGGAGCAGGCGAGGTTGCACAGGTGGGTCGGTTCCAGCATCAGGACCAGCGGATACTTCTCCTGCTTCTTCAGCTTGTTGGAAACGATGTACTTGGTGAGGTCGTAGTTCAGTCGCATGGGAAAACGCATGTTGATTCCATCCCTTTTAGGTTGCCGCTGTGATTTGGTCGATATGGTGACACGGAAAAACGGGACAAGCCAAGGGGGTTCGCTCCCCTGGTTGCCCCGCGCTTGATATTCAGTGGCTTAGCTCGCTCACTTCACCCTGGCGAGCTGCGGGGTTGAGAGCTTCCCGCCGCCGAGAAACGCCTCGCAGGTCGCGGCGATTCCGGCGCCGTTCAACCCGAGATCGGCCCTCAGCTGGGCCTGACTTCCCTGCTCGATGAAACTGTCCGGGATGCCGATCCTCTTGAAACGGACCTGGTTCCTCCCCTCGTCGGAGAGAAGCTCCAGCACGGCGCTCCCGAAGCCCCCCTGCAGCGCGTTCTCCTCCACGGTGACCAGCACCCCGGTCTTGGCCGCCTCGGCGAGGATCAGCTCGCGGTCCAGGGGCTTCACGAACCTCGCGTTCAGCACCGAGACGAAGATCCCCCGCGCCCTCAGGAGGTCGGCCGCCTCCAGCGCCGGGTAGACGGTGGAGCCGATCGCCAGGATGGTCAGGTCGGTGCCTTCCACCAGCAGTTCGCCCTTGCCGATCTCGATCTCCTTCAGGTCCCGGTCCAACGTCACGCCGAAACCGGCGCCGCGCGGGTAGCGCAACGAGATCGGGCGGCCGGAGTAGATCGCGGTTTTCACCATGTGCTGCAACTCGTTTTCGTCCTTGGGCGCCATGACCGTCAACTCCGGGAGGTGGCGCAGGAAGGAGATATCGAAGGCGCCGTGGTGGGTCGGGCCGTCGTCGCCCACAAGCCCCGCGCGATCGAGGGCGATGGTCACCGGGAGCTTCTGCAGGCAGATGTCGTGGAACACCTGGTCGTAGGCCCTTTGGGCGAAGGTGGAGTAAATCGCCGCGACCGGCCGGAAACCCTCGGCGGCGAGACCCGCGGCGAAGGTGAGGGCGTGCTGCTCGGCGATGCCGACGTCGAAGAAACGCTCCGGAAACCTCTTGCCGAACGGGGTGAGCCCGGTGCCGTCCGGCATGGCAGCGGTGATCGCCACGATCTTCGCGTCGTCCGCGCCAAGCTTCACCATGGCTTCACCGAAAACCGCCGTGTAGGAGGGGGGAGCGGGTTTGGCCGGGGCGGCCGCCGCCGGCTTCGTGGGTGCTATGCCGTGGAACTTGTCAGGGGTATCCTCCGCCGGCTGGTAACCCTTCCCCTTCTTTGTCATCACGTGCAGCAGGATGGGACCCTCGATCTGCTTCACGTTGGCCAAAACGCTCAGCAGGGCCGGGAGGTCGTGCCCGGGAATGGGGCCCACGTACTCGAAACCGAGCGCCTCGAAGAGGGTCCCCGGGGTCAGGAACCCTTTCAGGGAGTTCTCCGCCTTCTTGGCGAAATGCAGGATATTGCCGCCGATCGCCGGGATGCTGGTGATCAACCCCTCCATCTCCTTCTTGAGGCTCCGGTAGTAACCCCCCGTCATTTTACGGGAGATGAACGAGGAGAGCGCGCCGACGTTCTTGGAGATCGACATCTCGTTGTCGTTCAGGATCACGATCAGGTTCTTCCGGAGGTGTCCCGCCTGGTTCAGCGCCTCGAAGGCCATCCCCCCGGTGAGCGAGCCGTCCCCGATCACCGAGATGACCCGGGTCCCGTCCTGGTCCAGGCCGTGGGCGACCGCCATGCCGAGTCCCGCCGAGATGGAGGTGGAGGAATGCCCTGCGCCGAAGGCGTCATGGGGGGACTCGGAGCGCTTGGGAAAGCCGCTGATCCCCTTGTAGCAGCGCTGGGTGTGGAAGCTGTCGCGGCGTCCGGTCAGGATCTTGTGGGTGTACGCCTGGTGCCCCACGTCCCAGATGATCTTGTCCTTGGGGGAGTCGAATGAGTAGTGCAGCGCGATGCTCAGTTCCACGCAGCCGAGGTTGGAGGCAAGGTGTCCGCCGGTCACGGCGACCTTTTCCAGGAGAAAGGCGCGGACCTCGGCGGCGAGCGGGACCAGTTCTTCCTCTTTCAGCTTTTTCAGGTCGCCGGGGCTGTTGATCTTGTCTAAAAGTTTGTACATGAATCTCCTTGAGAACCCCGTGGCGATACCTCTAAAAATTACAGTCGTTGGCCACGGAGAAAATCTGAGAAAACATTTAAAACTGGTACCCCCAAATCCTGGCCACGCCATTAGATGTGGGGAACCCCGTAAAGCCTTTGACCTGCAGTTCTCAGATTTGCTCAGATTTTCTCCGTGGCAAACGGTTGCTTCTTGTTCCTATTTGGCGTAGTCGTGGCTGCGGAACCAGGCTACGGCCCGCTCCAGCGACTGCCTGACCGGCGTGAGCGGCAGGCCGAGCTCGGCTACCGCCTTGCCGGTGTCGAAAAACATGAACTTCGCGGCCATCTGGACGCCGGCAAGCGGGATGAGCGGCTCCTTCCCGGTGACGGCGGAGAGGGCATGGTTTGCGTAGGCCGCCCAGAGTATCGGGCGGTAGGGAAGCTTCACCCGCGGCGCCTTCAGGCCGGTGATCTCGGAGAGCATGGCGAAGATGTCCGCCATGGTCATGTTCTGGTTTCCCAGGATGTATTTCTCGCCGATGATCCCCTTCTGCGCCGCCAGGATGTGGCCGCGCGCGCACGCCTCGACGTCCAGCAGGTTCAGGCCGGTGTCGAGGTAGGCCGGCATCTTGCGGTTCAGGAAGTCGACGATGATCTTTCCCGTCGGCGTCGGCTTGATGTCCATGGGGCCGACCGGCGTGGACGGGTTGACGATGACCAGCGGGAGACCCTTCGGGAGGAACTCCTCCGCGGCGCGCTCGGCCAGGAACTTGCTCTTCTTGTAGTCCCCGACCATCTGCCCGAAGTGGACCGGGGCGGACTCGCTCCCGGGGGTGCCGTCGCCGGGGTTTCCCAGTGTTCCGACGCTGCTCGTGTAGACCACCTTCTCCAGCCCCACGGAGAGTGCCGCGGCCAGTATGGTGCGGGTCCCACCCACGTTGACGTCGTACATCGCCGCGGGGCTCCGCGTCCAGAGCCGGTAGTCGGCGGCCGCGTGGTACAGGGTCTGGCAGCCTGTCAGACCCTTGATCAGGGAGCCTCGGTCGCTCAGGTCACCTTCCCAGATCTCGACGTCGAGCCCCTCGAGGTTCCTGCGGTCCGAGCCCGGCCTCGCCAGCACCCGCACCTTGGTGCCGTCCTTCAAGAGTTCCCTGACGATGTTCGCGCCGAGGAAGCCGGTGGCGCCGGTGACGAAGGCTTTCATGGAGTCTCCCTGGTCACTCGATACCTCCGGTCAGGGTCCGGTAGCTACCCAGGGCCATGAGCGGAAAGCAGTTGCGGTAGATGTGGTACTTGATCATGAAAAATTTGGGGAATCCGGTCCCGGTGTACTGCGTCTCGTCCCAGGTGCCGTCGGCGTTTTGGGTGGAGACCAGGTGCTGCACGCCGCGCGCGACCGTGGAGGAGGCCGCCTCGCCGGCAGCCATCAGGGCCAAAAGAGCCCAACCGGTCTGCGACGGCGTGCTCTCGCCCATGCCCGCCAGGGTTTTGTCGTGGTAGGACTCGCAGGTCTCGCCCCAGCCGCCGTCTATGTTCTGGCGCGACTTGATCCAGTTGACCGCCTTCTTGATGTAGGGCTGATTCGGGTCCTCGCCGATCGCCGCCAGGCCGCACATGACCGACCAGGTGCCGTAGAGGTAGTTTACCCCCCAGCGCCCCCACCAGGGCCCCTCGGGTTCCTGGTTCGTTTTCAGGAACTCGATCGCCCGGGCGGCCGCCGGGAACTCCTTGGCGTAGCCGAAGGTCCCCATCAGTTCCAGCATCCTCCCGGTCAGGTCCGCCGACGGCGGGTCGATGAGCGCCTCCAGGTCGGCGAAGGGGATCTTGTTCAAAAGGTACTTGGTGTTGTCCTTGTCGAAGGCGCCCCAGCCGCCGTTCTTGCTCTGCATCCCGAGGCACCAGTCGATGCCTCGCTTGATGGCGCCGTTCATGGACTTGCGGTCCTTAACCTGGATCCCCTTCAGGGCGATCATGACGAAGCCGGAATCGTCCACGTCCGGGTACCAGTCGTTCAGGAATTCGAAGGCCCACCCCCCGGGTTCCAGGTCCGGGGACTTGATGCGCCAGTCGCCGGGCTTTCTCACTTCCTTGTCCAGGAGCCACTGGGCTCCCTTGACGAGTGATGGGTGGTCCGTCGGGACCCCGGAGTCGGTGAGCGCCTTCAGCGCCAGCGCCGTGTCCCAGACCGGCGAGATGCAGGACTGCAGCACCAGTTCGTCGCCGGTCTCGATGCAGAAGTTCGCCAGCGCGTCGAGCCCCCGGGCGATGGCGGGATGGTCGTTCGGGTAATCGAGCGCATGCAGGGAGAGGATCGCGTTCAGCATGGCGGGCTGGATTCCTCCCCAGTCGCCGGTCGATTCCTGGTGCTCCAGCACCCAATTTTCCGCCAGGGAGAGCGCCTTCTTCTTGAAGGGGCGGATCGGGGTCGACTCGTACACCTTCAGCATGTGGTCCACCCCGATGAAGAAGTTCTTCCAGGTGAGGATGCCGTCTTCCTTGGTGAAGGTGTAATCGATGGGGCGTAGCGCCCGGACGAAGAGCTCCTGCACCCGCAGCGCGGGAGGGAGCTTGTGCACCGGCCGCCTGGTCATCACGATGGAGAGCGGTATGATGGTGGCCCTGGCCCAGCTGGAGAACTCGTACATGTTGAAGTAGGCCCAGTTGGGAAGCAGTATGAGCTCAACAGGCATGGAGGGGACGCCGAACCAGGCGAACTCCCCGAAGAGCGCCAGGAAGATCTTCGTGAAGACGCGGGTCTTGGTGATGCCGCCCTGCTCCAGCACGAAACTGCGCGCCTTCTCCATGGCCGGATGGTCCGCCGGATAGCCGGCGAGCTTCAGGGCGAAGTAGGCCTCGACGGTGGTGGAGAGGTCCCCGGGGCCGCCGAAGTAGATGGTCCAGTATCCCTCCTCGGTCTGCTTGGAGAGGAGGTAGTTGGCCATCTTGCGCTGACGCTCGTGGTCCACCAGACCCAGGAAGTGGAACAGCATGAGGTATTCGGCGGTGATGGTGACGTTACTCTCCAGCTCGGCCCACCAGTACCCCTTCGGGAGCTGTTCCCGGAAAAAGAAGTCGCGGCTCCCCTCGATGGCGAGGTCGAGCGGGTTCTTCGCCTTCCCCTCCCGCCTCTTCCAGATGGAAGCCGGGAGATGGTGCACCTTGGCTCCCTGCTGCTTGCCGTCCGGTTGCTCCGGTTCGGCGGCGCTGCCGTTGAATGAGGTGAGTGCGTGTGATATGGGGTGCTTGAAGGGGGACGTCACCACAAACTCCTTTATGCGTGTACGAGATTGAGTCAAATTAATCCAGCGTAACCATTTGACGATAGTTACAAGCGGGGAAACCTACCACATTTATTACCAAAGGTACACCGTTTTTTCTGCACCCATCAGAGTTTTCCTAATTAAAACCGCACCTTGCTCCTGAACTTGATTTATGAGGCCTTGGTGTGCTAGGTTGCAGGACGCAAATCCAGCACAGAAACAGCGCAGAGGTTATATGAAAGAAACGTCAAAAAGGGGCGGCGTCCTGTTCTCCCTGGCGGCAGGTCACCCGTGGCTGGTACTCTCCCTGGCCCTTCTCCTATCGGCACTCTCCCTTTGGTACACCTCGCAGCGGATGGAGTTCCTCACCGGCAGGGACGACCTGATGCCGAAGAACACCGCGTTCAACCGCGACTTCCTCGATTTCCGTGCCGAGTTCGGCGAGATGGAGGATATCGTCGTCGTCATAGAGAGCGCCGATGCCGCGCGGGCGGGCGCCTTCGGAAAGCGTCTCTACCAGGCGCTCGACAAGGACAAGGAGCATTTCTCCGACCTTTTCTACCCCTACGCCCTCCCGTACTTCCAGAAAAACGGGCTCCTCTTCATGCCGCTTGCGGACCTCAAGGAGTTGCGCCGCAACCTGACCCTCGCCGCGCCGGTACTGAAGGAGCTCTCGAAGGAGCCGACGGTCACCACGCTCTTCACCCACCTGACCGGCAGGATGGACCGATACCTCGCCGGGGATAAGGGCGAGCTCCCGGGGATCGTCTTCATGCTGGAAAAGCTCGGGGTCGGCTTCGGAAGCTTCGGCGGCGGCAAGGGGGCCCCCCCTTCCCTGGAGGGCATTTTCATGAGCTCCGAATCCTCCTTCGCCCGGGCGGGGAGGCAGCAGATCCTGACCGTGCTGCCGGCGAAAAAGAGCTTAGGCTTCGTCCCGGCCGAGGCGGCCATCGCCAAGCTTCGGGTGGAGATCGCCAAGTTGCGGGCGCTTCCTGAATTCAAGGGGGTGACGGCGGGGCTCACCGGTACCCCGGTGCTGGAAAACGAGGAGATGTCCACCAGCCAGAAGGACATAGCGCTCGCCACCTGCCTTTCGCTGGCGCTCACCGTGGTCCTCCTGCTGCTGGCGTTTCGCGGGGTGCTGAACGTGATCGCCGCCATGGTGTCGCTCCTGGTC
>Ga0209125_1002548_pt1 | contig 13883 bp, 9 predicted proteins | sample BarGraIncub1131A_FD_184503 | JGI IMG/M metagenome (GOLD analysis project Ga0209125, IMG submission 184503) | Arctic peat soil microbial communities from Barrow, Alaska - Barrow Graham LP Incubations 11-31A (SPAdes) (version 2) | ecosystem: Environmental > Terrestrial > Soil > Wetlands > Peat... | reverse complement strand
GCTCGGCGTACATCATCTTCTTCAGCGCCGCGAAGTCCTTGGACCCCTTCCCCTCGACCATGTAGCAGGCCAGGGTGAACGGTGCGCCGCCGAAGCCGATGAGCGGCACCTTGGTGGCGAGTTCCTTGCGGAGTATCTTGATGGTGTCCAGCACGTAGGGAACGTCGGTCTCCATCTTCGGAATCCTGAGCGCTTCCACGTCCGCCATGGTGCGGATCGGGCTCTCGAAGACCGGTCCCGGCACGAAGTCGAGTTTCATCCCCATCGGCTCGATCGGGGTGAGGATATCGGAGAACATGATCGCGGCGTCGACTCCCAGCACGTCCACCGGCTGGATGGAGACTTCGGCGGCGAGCTTGGGCGTCTTGCACAGTTCCAGGAAGGTGCATTTGGAACGGACCCGCATGTAATCGGGGAGGTAGCGCCCCGCCTGACGCATCAGCCAGACCGGCATTCTGTCAACCGGCTTTCCCCAACAGGCGTCCAAGAATCGTGTATTCATAGAAAAATCCTCCTCGGTAATGGAATTAAATCTAAGGCAATGGAACACGGATGACGCGGATTGAGCGGATTCTCGCCGATCGGAACCAGAACAAACAGAATCTAGCTTAAAACCTTTATTTACAATCCGTGTAGATCCGCCAAATCCGCGTTCTATTTGTTTTTTGTGGGCAGTTTTATCGAAGCATCCTTACTTCTTCTCCTGCTCCTGCTGCATCCGGATCGGAACGTAGTTGCAAAACGGCTCTTCGGCCATGTAGTCGCCGTACACCGCGTCGGCGCGGGCCCGGCAGCCGCCGCAGACGTTCAGGTACTCGCACTGGCCGCACTTCCCCTTGTAGCTCTTGAAATCCCTCAGCTCGTTGAAGATCTCCGATTTCTCCCAGATCTCCTTGAACGGCGTGGTCTTCACGTTGCCGGCGGTGCGATGGAAGTAGGAGCAGGGCTTCACGTTGCCGTAGCAGTCGATGAGGCAGATGGTCTGGGCGGCGATGCACCCCTTGCCGCCGCCGGTGGAGAAGGTGAGGGAGCGGCGTTCGAACTTCTCCCCCTCCGCTTTCGCCTTCTGCGGCACGATCCGGTAGTAGTGCGGCGCGCAGGTGGGGCGCATCAGGATGTCGTCTTCCTGCTTCTCCTGATGATAGTGCCAGTCGAGGATCTCCTCGTAGTCCTCCTTGGAGATCAGCTCGCTCATGATGTCCTCGCCGCGGCCAGTCGGCACGATCATGAACATGTACCAGGCGGTGGCGCCCACGGACTTGGCCACCTTGAAGGTGTTGGCGATGTCGGCCTGGTTCCTCTTGGTGAAGGAGGAGTTGATCAGGAACTTCTGGCCATGCTTTCTGAACAGCTCGGCCGCCCGCATCACCCCGTCGAAGGAGCCGGGGCACTGTCGGAAGTTGTCGTGTATCTCAGCGGTGGAGCCGTCGAGGGAGAGCGACACCATCTTGATGTCCGCCTTCTTCATCTGCTCGCACACCTCGTCGGTGACCAGGGCGCCGTTGGTCGCCATGCACATCCGCAGACCCAGGGAGGTACCGTAGCCCGCCAGCTCGAAGATGTCCTTCCTCATCAGCGGCTCGCCGCCGGAGAGCACCAGGACCGGCTTGGAGTACTCGGAGATCTCCTTCAGGAGTTTCTTCCCCTCTTCGGTGCTGAAGTCCCCCTCCGACGAAGTCATTTCTGACGAACAGCGGCAGTGCACGCATTTCAGGTTGCAGCGCTGGGTGGTCTCCCAGGCAATCCATTTCGGTATGAACTCTTCGGCCATTGGCATCTCCAATATGACCTGGAAAAAGCGTTAGCCAGCGGCGGGGGGCTCATCGGCTCGGACAGGGTACGGTAATTCGCACCAAAACGGACGTAAGCTTATGCGGCAGGGTACGCTCGGGCACCGTGTCCGCGCCATGACGGCGCCGATCCGGCATCCAGGAGTAGAAAGGTTAAGAGAAACAGGGAAACTGTACTATGAAAGGGAAGCCAAACTCAAGAAGAATCGCTTACTCCGCCATTTTGCGGTTGAAGGTGTACACGGCGAGGGCGAAGCTGAGCGCCGCGCTCAGCACCAGGTTGATCAAATACCCGGTCGGCACGGCACCCAGGAGCAGGGCATCCCGCGCCCCCTCGAAGACAGCGGTGGTCGGAAGCAGGCGTACCACCGGCAGAATCGAGGCCGGGTAGGAGGAGAGCGGAAAGAAGATCCCCGCCATGAAGATGAGCGGCACGATCACCACCGACTGCACCCGGCCGATGTTTTCCGGCTTGTCGATCACGGTCCCGCAGATGGTCCCCAGGCAGGAGAAGGTCATGGAGGCGAGGGCGAGGCAGAAGACGTAGGCCGGCAGGTGGCTGTAATCGATGCGAAACGGTGTGCAGAGCATGATCACCAGGAAGACGACCGCCCCCTTGATGGCGCCCTGGGAGAAGCCGGAGAGGATCTTCCCGATGACGATGTCGTAGACGGTGACCGGGGTGACCCGGTATTCCTCGATGGTGCGCTGCACCTGGCGGTGGAACCACATGCTCCAGGAGCTCTCGTCGAAGGCGGCGTTCACTGCGGTCATGGAGATGAGTCCCGGCGCGATGAAGAGCGGGTAGGGGATGCCGCCCACGTCGGAGATGTACCCCTTGAGCCCGAAGCCGAAGGCGAGATAGAGGGTGAGCGGGTAAGCGACCACCGCGAGTAGTTCGGAGAAGATGCTGCGCCTGAGCACCAGCATGTCCCTGCCCCAGATGGAGAATGCGCCTTGTAGCATGGAACCCCTTTGTTATACGTTCTACGTTCTACGTTCATAGGTTCAAGGTTTCAACGTAGAACGTTGAACGTTGAACGTTGAACGGATTTTATTCCCTTACCTTTTCACCCGTGAGCGCGATGAAGACGTCCTCCAGGGACGGCTCCTTGAGGGAGATCTTCCGGATGTCCGCGCCGGCCAGGGAGTCTATGAGCGGCTTCAGGGCGTCCTCGCCGGAAAGGGTCAGCCTGTAACTTCCACCGTTGCGCTCCACGGAACGCACCCAGGGAAGTCCCGCCAGAACCCGCTCGTAACCGTCGGCGTCGCCGCGGAATTCGACCTCGTAGACGTGGGCGCGGGAAAAGGCGTCCTTCAGCTCCCCCACGCTCCCGTCGGCGAGGCTGACCCCGTGATCCATGATCATGATCCGGTCGCACAGGGCGTCGGCCTCGTCCATGTAGTGGGTGGTGAGGAATACGGTCATGGTATGGCGCAACCCCCTGATGTACTCCCAGAGGGCACGCCGGGACTGGGGGTCGAGCCCGGTGGTCGGCTCGTCCAGGAACAGCACCCGCGGCTCGTGCACCAGGGACCTGGCCACCACGAGCCTTCTCTGCATGCCGCCGGAGAAGGTGTCCGGAAAGTCGTGCTGCCTGGAGGCGAGCCCGGTCATCTCCAGAAGCTCGTCGATACGCGGATTGTAGGCGGCCGGCCGCATGCCGTGCAGCCTGGCGTGAAGGATCAGGTTTTCCCGAGCGGTCAGATACCGGTCCAGGTTGTTTTCCTGGGGAACCACGCCGATCAGGCGGCGCACCTCACGGCCTTCGGAAAGCACGCTGAAACCCTCGACAAAGGCGTCGCCGGCGCTTGGCCGCATGAGCGTGGTGAGAATCTTGATTAGGGTCGTCTTCCCCGCTCCGTTGGGGCCGAGCAGGCCGAAGACGGTCCCCCGCTCCACCTGCAGCGAAAAGCGGGCAACAGCCGTGAACTCCCGGTAGGACTTGGTTATCTCGTGTAAGGTGATTGCTTGGGTCATCTATCTCTCACGGTTCGCCCAGGGGAAACAGCAGCGAGAAAACGCTACCCTCCCCATCCCCCTCGACCCAGACGGCCCCCTCATGAACATCCATGATGCCGCGAACGATGGAAAGCCCGAGCCCCGACCCCTTCGACATGAAGGCGGTGTCGCCCGATGAGTGGTGGGCGATGTCCCCGACACCGTAGAACTTGTCGAAGATTCTCACCCGCTCCTCGGCCGGGATCCCGATGCCGGAGTCCCGCACCTGCAGCAGGTAAAAACTCTTGGCCGGCGCCAGGCCGTCAGGGAAGGCCTGGTAAAACGGCCGGACCGTTTTGACCAGCCCTTTCAACTCGCCCCGCTTCAGCACCCGGCCGGAAAGGACAACCTCGCCACCGTTCGGAGTGAATTTAATCGCATTCTCCAGCAGGTTTTTCACCGCCAGGAGCGCGAACCCCTCGTCCACCGGCACGGGGGTTTCGTCCCCCTCTATGCGAACCGTGATTTTCCGCACCGAAAGCGGCAGCGCGAACATGTCGTGCGCCTCCCCGCAGAGCCGTATCAGGTCTGCAGGCTTCTTCTTGCCGTGGGGACCCTGCGCCTCGATGCGCGAAATGGAGAGCAGGTCCTCCACGAGCCTTCTCAGCTGGACCGTCCCCTCGTACACCGAGACGAAGATGTTGTGCTGTTCCGGGGTCATCTTGATGTCGGAATACTTCAATAAAAACTCGACCCCCCCGAGAATGGAGGTGATCGGGGTCTTCAGCTCGTGGGAGGCGATGCCGATGAAGTTGTTCTTCACCATGTTCAGGCGACCCAGCTCCTGGTTCGCCTGCTTCACCTGCTGCAGATTCTCCCTGAGCGCCTCCTTGCTCCGGTAGAGCTCCTCCGCCTTCACCTTCATCCTATCGTAGAGGCTGTAGTTCTCGACCAGCACCGCCAGCTGCCCGGCGATGGAGCAGAGCAGGAATACGTCCCTGTCGTTGTAGCTTCGCTCCGATCGGGTTCCGACGGTCATCACTCCCATCACCTCCGCGCCGATCTTAAGCGGTATGGAGCACCAGGCGCGCAGCCCCATCTCCAGGGCCGCCAGTTTCGCCTTGGGGGGGAAGCTGTCGTCCGGCTCCTCCCCACGGAAGGAGCGCCCGGAAAGGGTCAGCGTGGACCAGGCAACCCCCTTGGGGACCGATTCCATCGCCTTCTCGAAGGCGGGAGAGATGCCGAGGGACGCCTTCAACACGAGCCGCCCGCCCTCGATCAGGTGGATGCAGGAGAACTCCATCTGCAGCATGTTGTGCAGCTGGAAGAGGAGGTCCACCATGACCTTCTGCAGCCCCTGGGTGTACTGAAGCCTGAACGCCACAGCGTAGAGAGTGAGCAGCTCACGGTCGCTGGCCCGCTTCGCCTCCTCCACTTCGCGCCGTTTGGTGATGTCCTTGATGATGAAGACGAACCCGACACGGTCGGCCCCCTCGAATCGCATCGGGTAGCTCGCGACGTTGAACCACCCGCTAAGCTTCGGGAAGCGGATATCCTCGTCCACCTCGCTCTGCCTGCCGTCGGCGAAGCTAAACACCTTCCCCTCAGGTTCCCCGTCGCCGAAAAAGATCTCTCCGACCCTCCGGCCGATGATCGCATTGTACCCTCCCGAGAAATAGGCGTTCACCCGCCCGTTGCAACGGACTATCATCCCCTCCGCGTCGGTGATGATGATGAGATCCGAGACGGCGTCGAACACCGCCTCCCACTCCGCCTTCCCCCTGAAGACGGCCTCCTGGGTCAATCTATGGGTCCTGCGGTCCACCGCCTCGCGCAGTTCCCTCTCCACCACCGGCACCAGGCGCGCCAGGTTTCCCTTCATCAGGTAATCGTTGGCCCCTGACTTCATGGCCGCCACGGCCAGGTCCTCCCCGATTTTCCCGGAAACGATGATGAAGGGGAGGTCCTGTCCGCTTTCGTGCAGCACTTCCAGGGCCCCGGGGGCGTCGAAAGCGGGCATCCGGTAATCGGAGAGGACGATGTCCCACTCCTCGTCCTCAAGCGCCCGACGCAGGTCCGGCGCGGTCTCCACCCTCCGATGCACCGGCGCATAGCCGCCGCGGGTCAGCTCGCGCACCAACAGCTGGCTGTCTTCCTCCGAATCCTCGACCAGCAGTACCTTGAGCCGTATCGACATGGGCCTCCCTACAGGGTGAAATAGAATGTGGCGCCGCGATCCGGCGCGCTTTCCGCCCAGATCCTACCGCCGTGGCGCCTGACGATGCGCTGGGCGATGGCGAGGCCCACGCCGCTCCCCTCGAACTCGTCCGCGCGGTGCAGCCGGTGGAAGACGGAGAAAAGCTTGTTCGCGTAGGCCATGTCGAAGCCGGCCCCGTTGTCCCTGACGAAGTAGACCGTTTCGCCGCCTTGCTCGCCCGCCCCGAACTCGATGCAGGCGTTCTGCGCCCCCGCCGAAAACTTCCAGGCGTTGCCGATCAGGATCTCCATCAGCTGCCGGGCCAGCCGGGGATCGGCCTCGACGCTCACCCCCTCCTGGACCCGGAACTCGATCCGGCGCTCCGGCACGCCGTGCTTCAGTTCCAAGGCGATCACCTGCGCCGTCACGCTCAGGTTCACGGCCTGGCGGCCCAACTCGCCGCTGGCCGCCCGCGCCAGCTGCTGCAGGTCGTCGATCAGATGAGACATCTTGCCAGCGGCCAGGCAGATCCGCGACAGGTACTCGCGCCCCTGGGGGTCCAAAAGATCGCTGTAGTCGTCCAGAAGCGCCCGGCTGAAGCCGTCTATGTGACGCAGCGGCGCCCTCAGGTCGTGGGAGACCGAGTAGCTGAAGGTCTCCAGCTCCCGGGTGGCCGTCTCCAGCTGGAGGCTCAACTGAGCCACCCGGTGCTCGAGCTGCGCGTCCGTCCCCCGATCGCCCGCGACATGCAGCAGCACCAGAAGCGCCCGCTCTCCCTCGAAATGGAAAGGATGCCAGACCAGTTCCAGTTCCAGGACGCTGCCGTCCTTTTTCAGGTGGCGCTCGCTCGACACCCCTCCCTCGGCCGCTTGCGGGTCGAGCCCCTTCCCGACGGCGTCGAGTTCCCGCAGGGAAAGTTCCAGGAATTCGGCGCGCTGGTATCCGTAGAGCCGCAGGGCCGCCTCGTTTACCGCGAGAAACCTCAGGTTTCCCAAGTGACAGGCCCACATCGGCTGGGGGTTCCCTTCGAACATTTCCCGGTAGCTCGCTTCACTTGCACGCGGTGCCATTTCCCCCTCCTTCCCCGCCTAAGATCCGCCCAAAGCGCCTTTTTCCCCTTGCATCCCGCATCGGCATGCGGTCCGCGGTACGCCGCTAATCGGCCTCGTCCTCCGGCAGGGCCGCCAGCAGAATGGTGAAGAGACTCCCCTGTTCCGGCGCGCTCTCGGCCCAGATGAAGCCGCCGTGGGCATCCACCGCCTTTCTGCAGAAGGCGAGCCCCAGGCCGGTCCCCCGGGTCTTTCCCAGGCGCCTGTTCTTCGCCTGCACGAAACGGTCGAAGATGGTGCCGAGCGCCTCCTGCGGTATTCCCACCCCGGTGTCGCGCACCCGAATCCTCACGAAGCGCCCCCCCTGGGGGAGTTCCCGCCGCTGGTAGCTCTGCTCCGGGATGCTCCCGGTGAGGGAGGAGACCTCCGGCACCAGATCGAGCGCCACCTCTATCTCTCCCCCCTCGGGGGTGAACTTCACCGCGTTGGAGAGGAGATTGCCCAGGATCCGGCCGAAGGAAGCGCGGTCCGCCGAAATCGCCGGCACCCCCTCCTGGAGCGTGCAGTAAAGCCCGATGCCGCCCCGCTTGGCCAGAGTCTGAAACTTCCCGACGCTCCGGGTGATCAGCGCCGCGGGGTCCTCCTCCCTGAAGTAGAGCCGCATCTTCCCCGCCTCGAACTTGTGGATGCCGAGCAGGGTGTCGATCATCTCCACCATCTCCTCGCAGCTCTCGACGGCCGCGTCCAGGAATTCGCACTGCTCCTCGTTGACCGCCCCGAGCTTCGCCTCGCGCACCAGGTCGATGGATCCGACCACCGCTGTGATGGGGGATTTCAGGTCGTGGGAGAGCATGCTGACGAAGTCCTCCTTCTCCTGCTCCAGTTCCTTCAGCTTGGAGATGTCCCGGATGATCTCGACGCTCCCCACCAGCTCCCCCGCCCCGTTTGTGAGCGGCGCCGCGCTGGAGAGGACCGGAAGGTCGCTTATCCCCGCCAGCATGGTGTAGGCGACGTCCAGGCAGGGCTCGCCGGTTCTGAGCACGGTCCGGCTCGGCAGCTCCCCCCCGGGAACCTCGGCCTTCAGCACCTCCTCGATGATCCTCCCGATCAACTGATCGCGCCCGGCGCCAAGGACCGTCTCCGCCTTGCGGCTGACCGTGATGATGCGCCCCCCGATGTCCACCGCCAGGAGCAGGTCCGCCATCCCCTGGAGCACCGCCTCCATCTTGCGGCGCTCCTCGTCCAGCGCGCTCGAGAGTCGCTCCTTTTCCTTGCGGGTCTTGTCCTGGGCAATGGCGCGCTTCACCTTCTGCAGCATGTCGTCGGTGGAGAACGGCTTGGAGATGTAGTCGAGCGCCCCTTTCTTCATGGCGTCGACGGCGATGTCCTCGCTGCCGTGCGCCGTCATCATGACCACCGGGGTGTCGGCGCCGCCGATTCGGCTCAGCACCTCCAGCCCGTCCATGCGGGGCATCTTGATGTCGAGCATAACCAGCGCGAATTCCTCGCGGGAGATCGACTCCAGCGCCTCCACGCCGTCCTGGGCCCGGACCGTGCGGTAGCCGGCGTCCTCCAGCTGCAGCTTGAGGATCAGCGCGATATCCGGCTCGTCGTCCACGATGAGAATCTTATCCTTTTCCATCTCCCTCCCCTATGATCGGCACCGTGAAGCTGAAGGTGTTCCCCCGCTCCTTGCCCGCCGTGTAGAAGATCCGCCCGTGCTGGCGCTCCACGATCTCTTTGCAGATGGCCAGCCCGAGCCCGGTGCCGCCGACCTCGCCGCGCACCGCCCCCTCTATCTGCTGGAATTTCTTGAAAAGCTTACCACGGTCGCTGCGCTTGATCACCGACCCGTGGTCCGCGACCGAGACGATCACGTAGTTTCCCTCCTGTTCCGCGCTCACCATGACCACCTTTCCCTCCGGCGAGAATTTCACCGCGTTGGAGAGCAGGTTGGTGAACACCTGGATCAGCCGGTCGCTGTCCCCGTAGACCAGGGGGAGGTGCTCGCCGATGCTGTTGACGATGGTGATGTCCCGCCCCATGGCGTAGGACTTGATCTCCTCGATGGCGTAGACGCTTACCTCGCCGATGGAGACCGGCTTCAGGTTGAACGCCATCCCCCCCGACTCAATCCCCGATATGTCCAGGATCTCGCTGATCAGCCTGATCAGCCGCTGGGTGTTCCTGAAGCAGACGGTCAAAAGCTGCCGCTCGGTTTCGGTCAGCCACTTGCCCCGGGTGAGGAGCAGTTGCAGGGATCCCTTCATGGAGGTGAGCGGGGTCTTCAACTCATGGGAGACCGTGGAGATGAATTCGGTCTTCATCCGGTCCACCTCCTGCTCCATGGTGACGTCCCTGATGGACATGACGACCCCGGCGAATCCCCCGGCCTCGTCGGAAAGCGAGGAGAGGTAGGCGGTGAGCCGCTTCCCCTTCACCTCCAGTTCCTCCTTGCTCGCGCTCTCCCCGCCCGCCTCCCCCAGCTCCTTGATCCGGGAGACCAGGCGGGAAAAGCCCCCCATGTTGCAGACATGCTCGATGGAGCGCCCGACGACCCGGTAGGGAACCAGTTCGAAAAGCTGCTGCGCCGCCGGGTTGAAGAGGACCACCCGGTTGTTGCGGTCGGTAACCACGACCCCCTCCACCATGGAGGTCAAGACCGCCTCCAGCCTCCCCATCTCCATGGTGAGGGCGCCGGTGCGCTCGACGACCTTGCGCTCCAGCTGGTCGTTCAGCTCCAGGAGGTCGACCGCCTTGGCGGTGATGATGCGGTCCCGCTCCTTGAGCGCGTCGGCCATGGTGTTGAAGGAGCGGGCGAGCCTGCCGACCTCGTCGTCGTTGTTCCCCTCCACACGCTGGTCCAGATCCCCCTGCTCGATCCTGCGCGCCCCGGCGGCAAGCGCGCGCAGGGGACCGGTCAGGTGGCGCGACGCCACGAAGGCGAGGGCGAAGGAGCAGCAGATGCCGAGGAAGGCGGAGCCGAGGATGTTCTCCAGGCTTTCGCGCCCCATTTTCTTGAAGCTCTCGGTGGATACGGCGACCGAGAGGGAACCGACAAACTCCCCCCTACTGTTCTGCAGCGGATCGATGGCGGTCTCGTACAGCCTGGCGCCGATCTGGGCCTGCCCGCGGTACACCTCGCCCCTTTCAAGGAGTTCGATCACCCGGGGGGCCAGGCTGGAGGAACCGGGGAGTTTTTGGTCCAGGCTGCTCGCGATTCGCTCCCCACGCTGGGAGATGCTCACCTCGACGTCGGAGCCGAACACCTGCTTCATCTGAGCGGGGAGGTTCGGTTGCCGGTTCAGGATGTCTCCGGTGACGATGCAGCCGAGCACCCGCCCGTCGGCCCCGACTACCGGAAGGGCGACCGTCACCATGAGCGCCTCCGCCTGGTCCCTCCGGGGCCGGCAGTAATCGCCCACGCCGAGCCGGCAAAGAAGCGCCGCCGGCACGATCTCCGTGGATACCACCACCCTCCTGCCGGAAAGCGCCTGGTCCACCACCCCCGGCAGGCCCAGGAGCTCCCCGCCGCCCGCCCCGTCCAGGCGGGCCAGGATCCTCTTCTGGGGATCGAGCACCACCATGGCGTCCAGGAAGGGGAGCACGCCGTGCCAGCGGCCAAGCCTCACGGCGAGGTTGGCGCTGTCCCGCAGACGCAGGTTCTCCTGCAGCGATTCGGAAAGGGTCGACTGGGTCAGGGAGTACTTGACGATATCCGCCCGGTCTAAATACTGGCTGCGTGCGAACTTGATGTTCGCCTCCAGGTTCTTGTCGATCTCGGTGCGCAGGGAGGCGCTCATGCTCTTCATGGTAGAATAGAGGAGGGTGGAATAGGAAACCAGCAGTATGGCGAGGATGGACAGCAGCAGTTTGGTTCGTATGCCGAAGAGTGGTTGCATGAGCTGTCCTTGTGGAACAGATTAAAAACTAAGGTCACGGTTGAGGTTAAGGTTGAGGGCAAATCAACCAATTTTGCAGGTTCCAGGCCGGAGAGTCTTTATCTCAGCCTTAACCTCAACCTTAATCTGTCCTTAAACCCCTTCGGCCTTCAGGTTCCTGGTCATCAGTTCCAGCACCGCCTCGCGCGCCGGCTTTCCCTGGTAGAGCAGCCGGTACATCATCTCGATGATCGGCATCTCCACGCCCATTTTTTGGGACAGGTTATAGGCGGATTCGGTGGTCTTCACCCCCTCGGCGACCATGCGCATCTCGCCAAGGATCTCGGCAAGCGTCCTCCCCTGGCCGATCTGGATCCCGACGCTGCGGTTTCGGGAGAGGTCCCCGGTGCAGGTGAGCACTAGGTCGCCCATGCCGGCCAGCCCCGCGAAGGTGGCGGCCTGCGCCCCCATGGCGATACCGAGGCGCGTCATCTCGGCAAGCCCGCGGGTGATCAGCGCGGCCCGGGTGTTGCAGCCGAAACCGAGTCCGTCCGAAATGCCGGCGGCGATGGCTATCACGTTCTTGATGGCGCCGCCCAGCTCCACCCCGACCACGTCGTCGTTGCGGTAGACCCGGAAGAAGCTGGTGGTGAAGGCTTGCTGCACCCGGCGTGCGACCTCTTCCGACTGGGCCGCCACGGTCACCGCCGTCGGCATCTCCTGCGCCACTTCCCGCGCGAAGCTGGGACCCGAGAGTGCGGCGAACCTGGCGAACTGCTCGGGTGGGAAGATCTCCCGGTAGATCTCGGATATCACGGCGAGGGTGTCCAGCTCGATCCCCTTGGAGGCGCTCACGATGGTCGCGTCCGACGGCAGGAAGGGGAGGGAATTGAGCATGACCCGGCGCACCAGCTGGGAGGGAACCACGCAAAGCACCATGGTGCATCCGGCGTAGGCCTCCTGGAGGTCGTTGGTGAAGGCAAGCCCATCGCTCAGGCGAATGCCGGGGAGAAACGGGGTATTTTCCCGGCTGGCGCGCATCTCCAGCACCAGTTCGGGCTCGTAGGCCCAAAGGGTAACCGCGTGACCCTTCTTGGCAAGCAGGTCGGCGAGGGTGGTCCCCCAGCTGCCGGCACCTATGACTGCTATTTTCTCTGGCATCGCGTCGCTCTCTTTGATTGAAGGTCGTTTATTTGTTCGCCCCGTCAAAGCCGCCGGGGCGGCCTGATTGAGGTTTTCGCCTAGGGTTCCTCGACCGCGAGCGGGTCGGCGCCATGGGCCAGCGCCTCTCCGGCGATCGCCAGGCTTTCCATGGCGAAGCCGCGCAAAAAGGGGTGCAGGTGGTTTGGCAGCCGGTACCCCTCGAGGCTTTGGGCCAGGGCCACCACGCGGCCGACCAGGGCGCCCTCCCTGCCGCAGCGGCGCATCAGATCGGCGCTCGACAACAGTCGTTCCCGGATCAGCTCCAGTTCCGAAGTCAAAAGCTCGGCGCAGAACTGCTCCAGTACCAGATCCAGGGACGCGCCACCCCGGTACTCCTCGGCCAGGTCGTAGACCCGCTGCTGTGCCATGAACCAGCCGGCGAAGAAAGGATCCGCGAACAGCGCGCTGGAGATCTCTTCCCCCTCCCGGTAGCTCAGACAGAGCCCTTTCGGGTATTCGGGAAACTCGGGTCGATGCGGGGCGGGGGTCAGCTCCTCCCCCGCGAACATGCCGCGCCGCAGGTAATAATCGGCGGGGAGGTAGCAGAGGTCGCGGCTCCAGTAGAGCGCGTCCCGCAGCAGGGTCATGACGTACCCGGGGGGGACCTGGTGTAGTTCGTCCTGCGCCGCGAACCCCTCCAGTTCCGCCTGGAAACCGTCCGGGGTGAGGGCTCCGCCGCCCCAGGCCGCCATCAGGCCGCGCCTTTCGTGCACCTGCATGTAGAGCGCGGCGAGTTTCCCGTCTTCCACCCACCGGGAAACCAGCAGGGAGCGGTAGCCGTCGCCGTCCGGGGCGGTGGCGTAGCCGGCATGGAAGGGGAGGGCCGCCGTGGGGTTCGGTGCCAGGACGCCGAGAAAAGCGAGCCGGCGCAGGGACCTCTCCGCCTCGCGGTGCAGCCCCGGGTCGCCGTCCTTCAGGAAACGGGTCAGGATGCCGGCGGCCGACGGGTCGCGGATCTTTCCCAGGGCGGCGATGGCGCAAGCCGCGATACCCAGATCGTCATGCCAGAGAATGGCCTCCAGCATCCGGGCCCCCTGAGGATCCCCCCCCTCGCCAAGCTCCCGTACCACCACCCGCTGGATGTCGGCTGGATAGCCGAGGAACTCGTCCAGAAAGGTGACGATCCCGTCTTCGCCGAGCCTTAGAGCGCGCTGGGTTGCCTGGTGCAGCGGGGTGCCGGTCTCCGCGAATACCCCCTTGAACGGCGGCGCGTGCACGTCCACGCCGTAACCCTCAAGTGCGATCAGCAGCGCCGCCTTGCCGTCGTCGCCAAGATCGCGGCGCTTGACCGCTATCTGGATCAGCTGGTCCAGCCAGCTCTGGGTTTCGAAAAAATCGAGGATATAGGCGTACTTGGAGATCAGCTCGCCGGAACTCTCGCGCCAGAGTTCCCGGACCAGCGGGCGCAGTGCGCGCCTTCCCGCCTGCTGGAACTTGAGCCCGATCTCCTCCATCTCGTGAAGGGTGACCCCGTCGCCCCGCAGCCGGCCCAGGAGTTCCAGTATGCCGTGGCGCTCCCTCAAGGAGGTATCTATCTTCGTGCTACGCCGCATAGCCGCCCTTTCCCCGCGCCTCCCGGGGTCGGTCCCTTACTCGTCGCCAGCTTCCTCTTCCGGAGATTCGATCAGTTCCTCGTCGGATTCTTCCAATTCCTCGGATTCGTCGGGCTCCTCCTTCTCGGCCAGACGCGCCACGGCGACCACCCTCTCGTTCTCCTCCTTCACCATGAGCCTCACCCCCTGGGTGTTGCGGCCGATGATGGAGAAGCCGGCCACGGAAACCCGCAGGATCTTGCCGTGGTCGGTGATCAGCATCAGGTCG
>Ga0209125_1002547_pt1 | contig 13885 bp, 12 predicted proteins | sample BarGraIncub1131A_FD_184503 | JGI IMG/M metagenome (GOLD analysis project Ga0209125, IMG submission 184503) | Arctic peat soil microbial communities from Barrow, Alaska - Barrow Graham LP Incubations 11-31A (SPAdes) (version 2) | ecosystem: Environmental > Terrestrial > Soil > Wetlands > Peat... | reverse complement strand
CTTCCCGGCGTGGCCGCCGCAAGCGACTACAGCAGCGCCCCGGCGATCCGCGGATCCGGGCCGGAGAACAACGCCTACTACGTCGATTTCCTCCCGGTCGGATATCTCTTCCACATGGGGGGAATGGATAGCGTTATCAATGCCGATCTGGTGGAGGATTTCAACATCTATAGTTCCTCGTTCGGCCCGGAATACGCCGATGTCACCGGCGGCATTCTCGATGTCAGGCTGCGCAAGCCACGCACCGACAGGATCGGCGCCAAGCTGAACACCAGCATGCTGGAGACCGATTTCCTGGTGGAGGGCCCCGTGACCGAGAACCAGAGCTTTTACCTTGCGGGAAGGCGCAGTTATCTCGATCTGTTCATGCCTAAATCCGGAGAACTGGACAGCGGGGTGAACTATAAACGGTTTCCGCAGTACTACGACTACCAGGGGAAATATATCTGGCAGGTCTCTCCGGACAGTTCGCTTACTCTGCTGATAAACGGTGCCTCGGACGAGATGAAGCTCAACCTGACCAACTCGGCCGACTCCGTCAAACGCGACCCGGTCCTGGCGGGCGACGCCCAGATGCAGGTGGGGTATCACTCCCAGGGGATGCTCCTCTCCTCCAGAATCACGCCGAACCTGGCGAACCGCTTCGGTCTCTCCCATATGTACACCGACGTGCAACAGCAGATGACCCAACTGGGGCACGCGAAGATCGAGGACGACAGCTTCTTTTTTCGCGATCACATGACCCTGCAGGCCGGAGAACGTCACGAGATGCTCTTCGGCGTGGAATCGGGGCTGAGCCGTACAAAGCTGGACCTGGACACCACCAAGGCGATGCCGTCCGACTTTGGCGTGCCGCCCGATTACACCAGCTCGGCACGGTTCACCAACCATGACACCATTTCGATCCAGTCCTACGATCTGTCGCTGAAAGACCGCTGGCGGTTCCTGGACCGGGCGACCCTGGTCCTGGGCGGGCACGGCTCCTATGAGAGCTATTTCGGGAAATTCCGGGCCGAGCCGAGGGTGGCGCTAGAGGTGACCCCGGTGAAAAACACCCTGCTCACCGCCGGGTGGGGGAAGTACCACCAGTTCCCCCAAGGGCCCCAGGTGATAAACGGCATGGGGAATCCGAACTTGAGTTACGAGAAGGCGGATCATTACTCCCTTGGCGTGGAGCAGCAGCTGCCCGATGCCTGGAGCGCCAAGCTGGAAGGGTATTACAAAACGTTCGAGGATCTGGTCATTCCCCACGTTCCGGAAAATTACCTCAATGGCGGCAGCGGCACGGCGTACGGGGTCGAGGCGTTGCTGAAGAAGAACAGGACCGCCGACTGGTCCGGCTGGCTCTCGGTCGCCTACACCAAGACCAAGCGTCATAACGACCTGACCGGCGAGGCGTTCCCTTACGCCTACGACCAGCCGCTGATCGTGAACCTGGTGTACGAATGGAACTTCGCGAGGAACTGGACCTTCGGGGCAAAATGGCGTTACCAGACCGGCGCGCCGTTCACCCCGGTGGTCGGCACCTTTACCGACACGACCGGCAGGGTCCGCCCGGTATACGGAGCTCTGGGGGAGGAACGGCTGCCGGATTATCATCGGCTCGATGTCAGGATTGCCAGGGAATTCGTCTTCGACAAATGGAAGATGTCCACCTACCTGGACATCATCAACGCCTACGCCAACCAGAACGTGTCCGGGTACCAGTACAACGGCGATTATTCCTCACGCAAGAAGGTCACTCAGCTGCCGTTCATGCCGGCCTTTGGGATACGGGCCGAGTTTTAGGTCTAACAGCCTAAGAGTTTATGCGGCGCGAAGCCGTCGCATAAACTCTGGTTGAACCGAGCCGCCTTCGCTCCGATACTTGGAACTTGACCCCGGTTTTTGTTCTTGGATGTGCCGGATATTTGGACTTTATTAAAGGGATGCCAACTGAATTGATCGTCTGGCGTCGCCTTTAAACTGTGCTCTGCACTATCCTACATTTCCTCCTTCGCTGGACTATCCCTCTCTGCGGGAAGAGCTGAAGCCTTTTCAAGATAGCGCAGCTGGCCGGGCATCGCAGCCCGCTGGAAAGTCCCCACGACCCACCAACGCACCCCAACGCACCACATGACATACTTGGCAGGAATTGCATTTTAGTTGTCATTGTGCCGGAGTTTTTTCTGTGCGATTATCTCACCATGAAAATCAATGAATTGTCGGTTCCCACCGGGAAACTAAATCTGCGGACCATTGTGATTGTGGCCTATGACGGCATCACTCTGCTCGACGCGACCGGCCCCGTCGAAGTGTTCGAAATGGTCAACAGGGGAATGCGGGAAGCCGGCAACGCTGGGCCTGCTTACGCGATCAGCATCCTTGCCGAAAGTTCGGGAGTCTTTGCCTCCTCCTGCGGGGTAAAGCTCGTGGCCGATGCAGCCTGGCATGAATGTGCGGAGCAGGTCGACACTCTTATCGTGGTCGGCAGCTCGGATGAATACCTTAACAAGGCTTTGGCCAACAGGAAGCTGGTGGATTGGCTGCGGGAGGCGGGCGGACGGGCCCGGCGGCTGGTTTCGGTCTGCACCGGGGCATTTCTGCTGGCAGAGGCCGGACTTCTCGACGGCAAAAAGGCGACCACCCACTGGATGGACGTGGAGCGTTTACGCGACCAGTACCCTCTTGTCGCGGTGGAGCCGGATGCCATCTATGTCCGGGACGGTTCGGTTTCCACATCGGCGGGAGTAACCACCTGCATGGACCTGGCCCTATCTCTCGTTGAGGAAGATTATGGCCGCAAGATAGCGCTGGCGGCTGCCCGCAGACTGGTCCTCTATCTGAAACGGCCGGGCGGCCAGACGCAGTTCAGTACCCACCTGCGGGCGCAGATGGCGGTTGACGGCCCGCTAGGCCAGCTTCTTGCCTGGATGGAAGCACACGCCCATCTCAAGATAAAGGTGGAGGGACTGGCGGAGAGGGCGGCCATGAGCCCCCGCAATTTCGCACGGGTATTCCTGCGCGAAACGGGACTGACGCCGGCAAGGTATCTAGACCGGATCAGATTGGAGCGGGCAATACGTCATCTGGAGGAGACCTCTCACCGCATCGAGACCATAGCGCTGGAGAGTGGATTCGCCTCGGCCGAGCAGTTGCGGCGTGCCTTCCAGCGCCGCATGGGAATTACTCCGCTGGCTTATCGGGAGCGATTTTAGCGCCGTTCAGTGGGCAAGCAGCTTAGGAGATCGATTACAGTGGTTCAGAAGGTGAGATGCCGCCAGTCTGAATAAGGGAGGGAATATGGAGTACAGCCTCAACAAGGGGGAGGCCATGTCGCTGTCGACCTGCCACTCAACATATTCCCTGAGTGTCCGCGAGGGGGTGGTCTGGCTGACCTGTCCCGATGATTCCCGTGATTACTTCCTGAAAAAAGGAGAAAGGTTAGACACGAGAACCGGAGGAAAGTTCGTCCTGGAGGCAATGGTCGATTCGACGATTGTCGTTGACTGCAAGCATGCGAATACGGTGCTACTGCTGAAGATCCAGGTGAATCTGGAGCTTTCACGGAGGTTTTCTGCAACTATGGAATTGTCATCAGCCCGGAGCGTGAATTTATCAAGCCGTGGGTGGTGAGCCAGGTACTCGGCGTGCTAGCGGTATTGTAGAAGCTTGCCGTGCTTTGGACTGGACCATGGATTTCGCCCCGAAGCAGCCAGTCAGCATCAGCGAGTAGAAACAGGAAATGTAATGGCTAACTTTCCGAAGCCCCTTGTCCCAAACTGGATTAAGGGGCTTCTCTGCTTTTCCGGGAGACCAATCCAACAGGAACCGTGATAGAAAATCAAACAAGCTTGACAAAGGTTCTATGTGGTACTATTTTGTGCTGAACAGCTTCGGGAGGTGCGGGAATGAACGTGATAGAGGCGCGGCAGCAGGCCGCTGCATTGATGGAGGTTGCCGAGGTGGCTATTGTTACCACCATGGACGGCGACGGTTACCCTCAGACACGGGCCATGTTCAACCTGCGAAACATAGCCACCTTCCCGAGTTTGTCGCCGCTGTTCGCCAACCACCGCGACGACTTCACGGCTTATTTCACAACCAACTCCTCTTCCTCGAAGGTTGCTCAGATCAGGATAAACCCGGCGGTCTCGGTCTATTACTGCTGTCCAGGCCAATGGCGCGGCCTGATGCTGGGCGGGCGGATGGCGATCGTGACCGATTCGGGGGTGAAAAACGCTCTCTGGCAACAGGGGTGGGAAATGTACTACCCTGGTGGGGCAGACGACCCAGACCATACCGTTCTCTGTTTACAGCCGACCGTGGCAACCTATTACCACCAGCTGACCAACTTCAGGTTTGATCTGCGGCAGCCCAAGTGAAACCGCCACGCGAGGGTGGCTTTCTGATTTCCAGAATTCACCAGCTGTCGGGGCGGATACTGGCCAGAAAGCTCAAACAGTACCAGGTGGACGAGATCAATCCGGCTCAGGGGAGGATCCTGTTTGCCCTCTGGCGTGAGGACAACATCTCCATTCAGGAACTGGCAAAGAGCACGTCGCTGGGGAAATCGACCCTGACAAGCATGCTGGACCGACTGGAAGAGGCGGGGCATCTCTGCCGGGTTCCCTCCGGCGACGACCGACGCAAGATCATGATACGGCTCACCGAGAAGAACAGGATGCTGCGCAGCATCTATGATCAGGTTTCCGCAGAGATGACAGAGCTTTTTTACGACGGTTTTTCCGCCGAGGAGATAGACCGGTTCGAAGTGTATCTGCGCCGCATCCTGGTCACGCTGGAGGGGAGCGGAGCGAAAGTGTAGGAAATGCCACTATTCCAGGAGGGTAAAAAGATGAAGAAAATGTTTATGGTGCCGTTGGTAGTATTTTCGTTTCTGTTCGCCCAGGTCGCCTTTGCCCAAGGGTTGACGAAGATCGCCGACAACGTTTACTCCTACGTCGGCGAGAAAGACGCCTCCCCCAGTCGCAGTTTTGCCGCCAACGCCGGCATCGTGATCGGCCGGGACGGCATTCTGGTGGTCGATACCCTTATCTCCGCCAAGGAGGCCCAGCGTTTCCTGGCCGACATCCGCAAGGTGTCGGACAAGCCGATCAAATACGTGGTCAATACCCACACTCACCTGGACCACGCCTTCGGCAACTGCGTGTTCGCGAAACTCGGCGCCGTGGTGATTTCTCACTCCGCGGACCGCAAGCTCCTGGAGCGGGTCGGCGAGGCGACCCTGAAGAACATCGCCAAGTTCGGCCTGAAGCCGGAGGATATGGCCGGGACCGAGATCGTCCTTCCGCAGCTTTCCTTCAGCGACCGGCTGACCATCGACCTCGGCGGCGAGACCGTGGAATTGATTCGCGTTGCACCCTCCCACACCGAGGGAAGCGTGATCGCCTACCTCCCGGCGAAGAAGCTTCTCTTTGCCGGCGACATCCTCTTCACCGACTTCCACCCCTATCTGGCAGACGGCGACATCCCGGGCTGGACCAGGACCCTCGACGCGCTCCTTGCCATGGACGTCGAGCGGATCATCCCCGGACACGGCCCGCTTTCGACCAAGAAGGACCTGCGGGAGATGAAAGAGTACCTCCTCCTGTTTGACGCCAAGGCGCGCGAACTGTCGGCTGTTTCACTGGATGCCGATGCAATTGCTGCTGAAATGAAAAAAGTCCTGCCCAAGCGCGAGCTGGCCGAGTGGATGATTGAGAGTAATGTAAAGAGTCGTTATCTGCACAAGGATTGATCGCGGGAACCAGCCCTTCATTTGGTCGCTGATTTGTCTGGTTCAGAACAGAAACATTTGCGTATCTACGAAAGCCCGAACCTTCAGCTCGATGCTGCTGAATGTTCGGGCTTTTATTCTGATCAACAGTAACCTGATTTTATGCTTGCCATGAGGCAGAAGAAAAACATCCTTGCCGGCAGCCGGCGCTTTAGTCAGTGAGTCGTCGGTACGGTGACCCCGGCGCGACTTGGTCCGCCTGCAGGGTCTCCCGGATTTTCAGGCTGAGTCCCTCCATGTCGAACGGCTTCTGGATGTAGTGCGTTCCCTGTTCCATGATGCCCCGTTTAGCCACGATGTCGGAGGAATATCCCGACATGAAGAGCACCTTCAGGCCGGGACGCAGTCCGGCTATCTCTTGCGCCATCTCCCAGCCGTTCATTCCTGGCATGACCACGTCGCTCAGGATCAGGTCAATCTTGATCGCTTTGTCGCGGCAGATGGAAAGGGCTCGCTGCGGGGCCTCCGCCTGAATCACGCGGAACCCGATCTTTTCCAGCATCCGGGTTGCCATCGAGCGGGTCATCGCCTCGTCCTCGACGACCAGGATCGTGCCGGACCCGGTGAGCGGCTCAGCCAGGTCCAAAGGTTTGGCCTCGGTATCCTCGGGCATCCGTGGGAGGTAAATCATGAAGGAGGTACCCTGCCCGGGCGCGCTCTTCACATCGATGAAGCCGTTGTTCTGGGTCACCACACCGTACACGGTGGCAAGGCCCAATCCGGTTCCCTTGCCGACCTCTTTGGTGGTGAAAAACGGTTCGAAGATCCGCTTCATCAGTTCCTGGTCCATGCCGGTGCCGGTGTCCCTCGCGGTCAGGCAGGCGTAGTCGCCAGGACGCGCGTCAAGGTGGTAGAGGCAGAACTCCTCGCCGATGCTGACATTCGCCGTCTCTATGGCCAGGCTGCCGCCGTCGGGCATGGCGTCGCGGGCGTTCACCGCCAGGTTCATAAGGATCTGATCAGCCTGAGTGGGGTCGATCTTTACCGTCCAAAGGTTCGTCGATGGGTGGAAGCTGAGCTTGATCTCCTCGCCGATCAGCCTGCTCAGGGTCTTTTCGGTCTCTATGCAGTGGGCGTTCAGGTTGATCGCCCGGGGCGAGATGATCTCCTTGCGGGAAAAAGCGAGCAGTTGGCGCACCATATCCCTGGACCTTTCGCCCGCCTTGGAGATCTCATGAATATATTGCCAGAGGTTGCCCCCTTCGCTCACCTCGAGTTGGCAGAGTTGCGCGTAGCCCATGATGACGCTCAGCATGTTGTTGAAGTCGTGGGCCACTCCGCCCGCCAGTTGGCCGATGGATTCCATCTTTTGCGCCTGCCTGAGCTGAGCCTCGATCTTTCTGTGCTCGGTGATGTCGATGCCAAAGCAGAGCGTGCCGACGGCTGCTCCGTTTTCCATTATCGGGCTGTTGCGCCAGGAAATGGTGCGCATCGCCCCTGATTTGGTGATGATCTGGTTCTCGAAAACCTCGGGGCCGCCGGTTTTCAGCGTCGGATGGCTGGTCGCGCACAGCTCGATGAAGGCTTCGGGGCTGGTAACCCTCTGGAACCAGTTTTCCCCCACGAGGTCGCCGGCGCTGTAGCCCGTTACCTCCTCGGCGGTGCGGTTCATGATCGTGACTACCCCCGCTCGGTCCAGTCCGACGATGATGACGCTGGCTGCCTGGATCAGGTTTTCCGTGTACTCCTTAGCGCTCTTCAGCTGCGCCGCCGCCTGTTTCCGTTCCCTGATGTCTTCCACGGAAAGAACGGTGCCGGAGACGCGCCCTTCCTGGATAAACGGCGCTGCGCCGCAGGAAAGCGGCAGCTTGGTCCCGTCCTGGCGCAGGAGATCGGTTTCGAACATGACCATTTCCGCCGCTCCGCTGGCCACCCGCGTCAGTTCCTGGTTTACCTGGGCGGCGGCGTCGCCGAAGAGTCTCGCGACCGGCGAACCGCACAGTTCCTCTCGCGGGTATCCGCTCAACACGGCGCAGCGTTCATTGACCATCTTGACGGTGCCGGTAAGGTCAAGGACGATGATCGCATTGGTGCTGCTTTCCATCACCCTGGTGAGGAAATTGTAGGAATCCCGAACCTGCCGGTCCGCGCGGCTGATGGCCCGGAAGGGGAGCAGGATGAACACCAGGAGCCCGATGCCGATCCCTAAAAGCGCCACCACTCCGGTCTGTTTCAGGATTGGCAGCAGTGAGCGGCTGATTTCAATCGAGCCGACGACGTGCCCCGCGTCCAGCAACGGTTGGGAACGGCGTATGATTGGCGCCTGGAGGCTCCCGCCGCTTGCCGCGATCTCGACTCCCTTGGTATCCAAGATACGCCGCGTTTCCGCCTGCCCGGTCTGCGGCCGTCGGGACAGCAGGGCGGTCAGGCGGTCATGTTCATACAGCCAGAGGTCCGGGTTGGAGTTAATCACGCCGGCGACAATCCGCGCATTTATCTCCGCTTCCGCCTCCAGGCTCCCCATGACGTACTGTTGGCTGATGACGAAGTAGCCGACCGGAAAGATGAGTGCTACCAAAAGGGAGAGTGCGATGGAGAAAGTGGCGTTGAAACGAGAGTTTTTGCGCGAATTGTGCATCGATTCAGCGCTCCTTGGGGGTAGGGGTAAGGTTGCCCGACTTGGCGAGAATTGCCCGCGCCTTGGCGGACCGGAGATAGGCTGCGAACTGCCGCGCTTGAGCCGACGTTTTCGCCGTCGTCACCAGGTAGAGTTTTTTGACCAGTGGATAACTTCCGTCGGAAAGGTTACGCAGCGTCGGTTTCACCCCGTTGTAGGCAAGCATGTTCACCGCTCGCGCCTCCGTCACGATCTCGGTCAGGGTGGATCCTCCCAGTGCGCCCGGCAATCTGGTGATGGCGTCCGCGGATTCCTGGTCGGTGGTCGCGACCATCATCCCCGGACGGGCTTGCGCGCGTTGCACCGCCCCGTCCATGGCGGGGGAGATCCGCTTCACGAAAGCCGTATCCGTATCGTTTTGCGGGCGCAAGATGAGCCGGATGCGCGTCCCGTCAGGCCATTTGGTGGTTTCCTGGCGATACATGCTGATCAGCTCATCCGTGGTGAGTCCCGCCTTGGGCACCTTCCGGTGCGCGGTGAAAATGAAAGGGGTGCTTGCGTACTCCGAGGCCTCTGTTCCGTCTCCTTGCTCCTCGGCGCGGAGAGGGCGGGCGCTGACAGCCAGGTCCAGCGCCCCATCTCTGAGCGCCGCGATCCCCCCGGAACTGCCGAGGCTGGGTGCTACCGTGATCGTTATCTTCGGGTGGGTTTCCCGGTACACCTTCGCCAGGAGTTTCATGGCGCCCAGGCCGGAACCGTTGCCTCCGATGCGCACGGTGTCTCCCGCCTGCGCGTCGCCGCACGGCAGGCAGACAGACAGGGACGCAAAGAGCAGCGTCCCGGAGAAGCTCAGTCCTTTTCGATGCCTGATCATGTCGTGATTCTCCATAATCCACACAAACCACAGCCGGAGCGAGAAAGGATGGTTACGCCGGTATCATGAGTAAATTGGGATAATAGCATCAATCAGAAAAAAATAGAAGCGTCGTTATGCGCCCATCCTGAAGGAGGAAAAAACGATTTCGCAGGAAGCGATCAGGGTGAACAGGAGGTAAAGGATGAGCGCAATCGCTGTGAGTCGGCGCGTGAACGCCGGGATGATCTGCGCCATGGAGCCGCGGGTCCGAAAGGGTGTCAGCACCCCGACACTTAGCGCAGCCACCCCAGCGCCGAAGAGCGAGGCGTAGAGTGGATAACCGATGTAGCCGTACTCCTTCTGGAGTATGTCGAAGGGGCAGTGATGGGTCGGGAGCTCATAGATGTAGAGACTGATGAATGACACGATCGAGGCGATGCCGGTGACAAACGCGGCGCATCCAAGGGCCGAGAACAGGTAGCCGCCGCGACCTTCGCGGTAGTAGTACGCGCCGGAAAAGAGCGTCGCGGCAATGACGGTGTAAAAGACGATCAGCATCGGGGTGCTCGGCAGCGAGGCGAGGTCGCCGGCGATTCCGGGTCGCTCAAGACTGAACAGGCTGCCGCAGCAGGAGGTGATGACGTCCGCGTGCAGCCCGGAAAAGTAGCGATACAGGTAATAGATCTCGTACAGCGACAACGGGGCAATTGCTAGGAGCATGGTGTACTTGATTCTGATGAGTGGATAATCATGCCCACGGTTATCCACATGGTTGACCATGAGCCAGACGCCCGCTAGGAGAAAGTTGGCCATTTTCAGCAGCAACAGGGGATAGCCGTATCCGTTGGCGTTGAGAGTCCCGGCCGCGCACATGGCGCCGGTGAAGAGCGGATGCAGCCGGTCCGCGGTGAAGATGAACAGGAACAGCGAGATGAGCTCGAAGGCGAGGGCGTAGCTTACCAGGGTCGAGATCAGATAAGTGCGCTTTTCCAGCTCGAGCTGCAGCTCGCTGCCGCTTCGCAGGTCCCAGGCGTTAAGGATGCGCGCGCCGTACCAGCCGGCGTAGAGCATCATGAGACTGATGAGCAGTGAGCCGAGGAGCAGCGCCAAAATCGCGGGGTGAAGAATCATGGCCGGGTCCCGCCCCCGACCAGGCGGCCGTCACGCATCTCGATGACCGCGTCCGCCAGCGCCGCATCGTAGACGATCGGGTCGTGGCTCGCGATCAGGACGCTCTTTCCCGCGGTTTTCAATCCCGCGACGATTTCCATGAACTCGATCGACAGCTTGCTGTCCAGATGCGCGGTCGGTTCGTCGGCGATGATCATCACGGGATCGTTGATCAGGGCGCGGGCGATGGCGACCCGCTGCATCTCGCCGCCGGAGAGCTGCTCGATTCGGGCCCCTGCGTGGCGCGAGATGCTGAAGGTCTCCAGCAGATCCAGTGCCCGGCGCCGCACCTCATGCAGCGATTCGCCGGTCGGATAGGCGGGAAGCATGACGTTTTCCAGCACGGTGATGCCGCGAACCAGGTTGAAGTGCTGGAAGATGAAGCCGAAGGCGCTACGCCTGATACTAGTGAGAAAGCGCTCCGGCAGGCTCGTTATCTCGACGGTATCTCCCACCGCGCACCCAGCCAGGCACTCTTTCCCGATGCCGTGCAGCAGGATCCGTCCCGAGGTGGGGCGGGCCATGCAGCCGATGAGCGTCAAGAGCGTGGTCTTGCCTGAACCGCTCGGCCCCTTCAAAATGGTGACCTCGCCCCGCCCGATTGCGCAGCTCAAACCGTCCACCGCGATGAACTGGTTCGCCTTTCCGGCGTTGAAGAATTTGCTTACCTCGATGAGTTCGATCACTGTCAGGACCTCATGGCGGCGTCGGGGTCCACCGTCGCGGCGAGCCATGACGGCACGATGGTGGCGACGATGTAGGGTCCGACGGTCAGGAAGAAGAGCACGCAGAACAGGTACGGGTCGACGACCGGCGCCAGCCTGAACTGCGGATAGAGCACGCTCCACCCCTTGAGGGTGTGCTCGAAGAGCGAGGCCGAAAAGAAGAAGACGTGTGCATAGGCGAGGCTTACTCCGGCGAGGTAGGCGGTGAGCGAGATGACCACCCCCTCGAAGGATTTCATGAGCAGCACGTCGCCGGTCTCCCAGCCGATGGACTTCAGGATGCCGATCTCCTTTCGTTCCTCGGCGGAAAGCCCGGTCGCCTTGTCCCAGGCGAAGATGATGAAGGAGAGCACCGCCACCGAGAGGATGACGATCACCATGCCGCCGCGCCAGTCAAAGACGGAATCGTAGGTTCTCAGCATCTCGCTCTTCAGGATCGGGCGGGTGTCGGGAAACTGCTGCGCGATCTTGGCGGCAATGGTTTTCACCTCCCCCTTGTTCCTGATGCTGACCGTAAGATCGGTGGCGCGCCCGGTGGGGAAATCGAACAGGGTGCGGAAATCGTCCTCCCGCATCTGGATCAGGTCCGCCGCCACCAGTTCGGATGCGCTGGGGAAAACCTTCCCCACCGTGAACAGGACGGGGGTCCCCTTCACGTCCCTCAAGGGGAGGAAGTCCCCCTCGGTCAGGCTGCTGTTCCTTGCCACTCCGGAGCCGATGAAGACGGACTTCACCGAAGGCTGCCCGTCGTTGGAGGCCACCAGGGTGAAGTTTGCGCCGGTCACCGCTTCGTAGTAATAGCCCCAGAAACGAGGCCGTACCTCGCTTACCCCCCTGATGGCGGCGATCCTTTCCCGATAGGCGATCGGAATCGGGTCGTGCCTCCCCGCGACCATCCGCTGCACCACCAGATCGGGTGCCCCATCAAGCACTAGGGCCGCCTCGCGTTTGAGGGCCTGGGTGAAGAAGACGATGGAGGCGATGATGAAGACGATGAGCGTGTACACCGACAGCAGCGACAGGTTCTTCCCCTTGCGCCGCAACAACGAAGAAAGGGCGAAATCGAGGATGTTGCGATGTCGTTCGATGCAGCGGTTCATGGCGCCTCACGGCGAAAGTCCGGTGGAGTCACCAGGCTTCCGGATGGAAAATGTTCCAGGGCCATGGGGTGGTCCTGGAATGCGGCGTGACGGTCCGCCATGGCCGGGTGCCTCGTGTAGCGGGCTTCGGTGAAGAGGCAGAGGTCGGTAAGCTCAAGCCTGCGCACCAATTCCCGGTTTGAGGCGAGACGCGCTCCGGCGCTGGCGCGGCTTACCCGCGCGTGCAGGACGAAGGAGGCGCAGATCAACAGCTGGCAGCAGATAAGGGTCAGAAACAGGGTGGAGTTGCGCATGTTTCAGGTTTCCTCTTCTGGGTGTTTCCGGCTCGGAGACCAGGCAGGGGCTATTGCATCGACCTCAGGAGCGTCGGGGTAATCTCCTCGAAACGGATCAGTTTTTTGCCCTGGTGATCCATCCTGAAACCGTCCGCGTCGCCCTTCTTAGCAAACGGTATCAGTTCCTTGCCCATCGGTCCGTGCACGTTACTCCCGACCACGAAGTACGCCTTCCTGCCATCGATCTGTTCAAGGGAATAGTAATCCCTCACTCCGAGGAACGCGATGCCGGCGCGCTTCCTGGCCGGATCATATTTCTTGGGGTTGAGATAGTATCTGAAGAGGTCTTTTGCCCCGTCGAAATAGACCTTCGTGCCGTCCTGGTAGGCAATGGAGGCGCTCCAGTCCGGAAACTTGGCGACGAACATTCCGCAAACCGGACACTTGGCCTCCTTGGGCAAGGATATGGGCATCATTGGCGTCGCTAGGGCGGAAACGGCGCCCAGCAGGAGCCCCACGGCGAATAGCATCGTCCGTTTCTTGAAGCAACGTCCCTTCATTTTGATCATTTGAAAACCTCTTATTCCCTGAGGGATATCGCTTTCTTGCCTAGCCAGAAGTCATACTAGCATCATGGAAAATAATTTCCTAGCGAAACACAAGCAATGGAACAGCACACAGCATGGTCTCTGGAGGCCACCTCATTATCTTGTCAAACTAAAGTTGAGAAACGAAGCAGGAGCTGTAATATATGCGATCAAAATCAAGCAAAACCTTGGGGCAGCACATTTGAGGTAGGGCGACCAATTCAATCGATCTGAAATGATAAAGAAATATTTCAGATTTTGTCAGGTTCAGTTCAGGAGGAAGATCAGAAACCGGGTAACATACAAAAACCCGGCAGACATTGCTGTCCGCCGGGCCGTGGACCTTCTGATACTACTTTCTAATGGCCGGAATGCTCGTCATGACCATTCCCTTTCCTGGGGTGACTGCTGTCGGTCAGCTCTTTTTCGGTGGCCTTGAGTACTTCGTTAAATGTTGCCAACTTGCCACCGTTGGCCTTTATGAAAGCCCCCGCGCCTTTTTTGTCGGCAAAGGCCCATTTGGCCACCTGCGTCATGACGCCCTGCTTTTTGCCGCCCATTACCCAGGTGGCTGTTTTGGCATCAATCAGTTTTTTGGTGCGGTAATCGGCAACCTGGAGGGACTTGACTTTTTTATCCTTTGCCTGCCGCATGTCGGCCACCACGCAGTTCAGACTGCAGGTGCCACTACTGCTGCCGTCTGTGTAGGTAACCCATAAGGATTGACCCGACCTGCAAGGTCGGCTCAATCCAATGTTCAAGAAGCCCGGCCCGTTGGCACTGCATTGTATATAAGGGTAATGGTTCGAAAGTGTCTGGGGGTGACTCGGTGCGAG
>Ga0209125_1002546_pt1 | contig 13891 bp, 16 predicted proteins | sample BarGraIncub1131A_FD_184503 | JGI IMG/M metagenome (GOLD analysis project Ga0209125, IMG submission 184503) | Arctic peat soil microbial communities from Barrow, Alaska - Barrow Graham LP Incubations 11-31A (SPAdes) (version 2) | ecosystem: Environmental > Terrestrial > Soil > Wetlands > Peat... | reverse complement strand
AAAGACTTTAGGGCTAAGCCAAAAGGCTTCGGGGTTAATCTGATTTTATCCGTTCAATCCGTCAAATCCGTGTGCGAGCCTTACGCCTGGTTGTTTCTTGGATTTAGCTTTTCAAGTTTTTTCGGGAGAAAAGATGATTGGCACACCGTTGAAAAAAGGCGCAACCAGGATCATGCTGCTCGGCTCGGGCGAACTCGGCAAGGAAGTGGCGATCGAGGCCCAGAGGCTCGGCATCGAGGTGATAGCCGTCGACCGCTATGCCGGCGCTCCGGCGATGCAGGTGGCACACCGCGGCCATGTCATCGACATGCTGGACGGAAGCGAGCTCGACCGGGTGGTGCGGCTGGAAAGGCCGGACTACATCGTTCCCGAGATAGAGGCTATTGACACCCAGTTCCTGCTGGAGTTGGAGGAGGCCGGGTTCAACGTGATACCGACGGCCCGCGCCACGAACCTCACCATGAACCGCGAGGGGATCCGCAGGCTGGCCGCCGAGGAGCTGGGTCTTCCGACCGCAGCTTACCGCTTTGCCCGCGACCTGGCGCAATTCCGGGAAGCAGTCGGCGCCATCGGCCTTCCCTGCGTCATCAAGCCGATCATGAGCTCCTCCGGTAAGGGGCAGAGCGTGCTGCGGGACCTGGCCGACCTGGAACGCTCCTTCAGCTACGCGATCGAGGGGGCGCGGGGCGCTTCCGACACGGTGATCGTCGAGGAGTTCATCCCGTTTGATTACGAGATCACGCTCCTCACCGTGCGCGCCAAGGAAGGGACCACCTTCTGCCCGCCCATCGGGCATCGCCAGGTGGACGGCGACTATCACGAGTCGTGGCAGCCGATCGGGATGAACCCCGCCGTCCTCGCCGAGGCGCAGCGCCAGGCCGAGGCGGTGACCGGCTCCCTCGGCGGCCGGGGAATCTTCGGCGTGGAGTTCTTCGTGAAGGGTGACCAGGTCTGGTTCTCCGAGGTGTCGCCCAGGCCGCACGACACCGGCATGGTGACCATGATCTCCCAGAACCTCTCCGAGTTCGAGCTGCACGTAAGGGCCATCCTCGGGCTCCCGGTTCCCGAGGTGGAAAATCTCTCGCCCGCCGCTTCCCATGTTATCCTGGCCGAGGAGCAGGCGGCCGAGGTGGGATTCGAAGGGGTGGCTGAGGCTCTTCAGGTCCCCGGGACCAAGCTGCGCCTCTTCGGCAAGCCCGATACCAGGCGGGGCCGCCGCATGGGGGTCGTGCTCGCGCTTGGGGCCGACAGCGATGAAGCGCGGGAAAAGGCGGAGCAGGCGGCACATAAGGTACGGATCGTCAAGCTCTGAACTGCTCAACCAAAAGCCTAACCGCAGAGCCTAGCCACAGAGGTACACAGAGGAAAAATAGAGGCTCACAGAGGAAAATCAAAAACGCGGAGACCATTAAGGCTTAAACCTTTTGGGATTGTTTGTTTAGATTTCCTCTGTGTCCTCTGTGGTAAGGCCTTTGATAGTGAAGTTGATTCTTTTTACCCTGATGACGCCGCAGGAGGTTCACATGTTTTTTGCCGCAAAAGTCTCTGAAGTCCCCGACTGGGGTAAGAAACTGGTGCAGGTCGAGGGTCAGCCGATCCTGCTGGTGAAATCCAAGGGTGTGGTGTACGCCTGCGAGTCGGAGTGTCCCCACCAGTATGCGCCGCTGGAAGGAGCCCTGCTGAAGGAGGCCGGGCGCCTCACCTGCCAGCGCCACGGCTACCGCTTCGATCTCGTCACGGGAGCCTGCGAGGGGCACCCTGAGTGTGTTCTGAAGGTCTATCCTGTCGAGATCCGGGGCGATGAGATCTTCGTCGACCTCGGCTGACGCCCAGGGGGTTCTGTGCACGGCGCATGATGATTCGCCCTACGCCAAATTCCCGACTCCATCCCCTTTCTTAAGGGGAACAGATTCGGCGTCGTTGCCATTGTCCCTTGGTTCGGGGATGGCTCTTAAAATTAGAAATCTTTTCCAGCCGACAAAAGGTCTTGACTTGTCGCTTGTTTCAAGATAGATTTTAGCGCTCATAGTAAATATAGGATAAAGGTGGTGAAGTACATGTACGCAGTAGTTAAAACCGGAGGGAAACAGTACAAAGTTTCCGAAGGCGACTTCTTGAAAGTCGAGAAATTGGAGGGCGCGGTAGGTGATACCGTCGAGATCTCCGAGGTCCTGATGGTTGGCGGCGATAAGGTTGTTATCGGAACACCTTTAGTGCCCAGCGCCTCTGTTATCGGCAAGATCGTCGAGCAGGGGAAAGACAAGAAGATTTTGGTCTTCAAGTCCAAGCGCAGGAAGGACTCCAGGAAACTTAACGGGCACCGTCAACTCAGGACGATACTGAGGATTGAGAAGATCAACGCCTAGGGAATATTTAACACGACGGTGCGGGAGCCCGCGATCAGCGTGATCACGGACGTTACCGTCAGGAGGAGCAGAAAATGGCACACAAAAAAGGCGTCGGCAGTTCCAGGAACGGCCGCGACTCCGACGGCCAAAGGCTTGGTTGCAAGAAGTTCGGCGGCGAGACGGTCAAAGCCGGCAACATTCTGTACCGTCAGCACGGCACAAAGATCCACCCGGGTAACAACGTCGGCTTAGGGAAGGACTACACCCTCTTCGCCCTCATCGAAGGCGTGGTGAAGTTCGAGCGCATGGGAAAAGACCGCAAGAAGGTCTCCGTGTACCCGGCCAACTAGGACCTGCAACATACCAATAGTGTAAAAGCCCGGAGCCAAATGGTCTCCGGGCTTTTGCCGTTTGCACAGGAAAAACCATGAGTTTTATAGACGAAGTTAAGATATTTGTGAAGTCGGGCGATGGCGGCTCGGGCTGCGTCTCCTTCAGACGCGAAAAATTCATACCACTGGGCGGCCCGGACGGCGGCGACGGCGGCAAGGGCGGGGACGTGACCTGCAAGGTCTCCCCGCAGCTCGCGACGCTTCTGGACATGCGCCAGCATCCGCACCAGAAGGCCGGGCGCGGCGGGAACGGGAGGGGAAGCGACAAGCACGGCGCCGGCGGCGATCCTCTCGAGATATTGCTCCCCCGCGGGACGGTCATCAAGGATGCGGAGACCGGTGAGATCCTTGCCGACCTGACGGAGCCGGACTCGGAAATCGTCTTTTTGAAAGGGGGCAGGGGCGGGCAGGGTAACGCCCGGTTCAAGACCGCCACCCACAAGGCGCCGAAGTTTGCGCAGACCGGAGAGCCTGGCGTGGAGAAGTGGATCAGGCTGGAGCTGAAGCTGATGGCGGACGTGGGGCTCCTGGGGATGCCGAGCGTCGGCAAGTCTTCCCTGATCACCAAGATCTCCGCGGCGCGGCCGAAAATAGCCGACTACCCGTTCACCACCCTGAAGCCCAATCTCGGCGTGGTCATGTACAAGAACTACCGTTCCTTCGTCATGGCCGACATCCCGGGCCTCATCGAGGGAGCCAGCGAAGGGGCGGGGCTTGGGCACCGCTTCCTGAAGCACCTGGAGAGGACGGGACAGCTGCTGCATCTGCTGGATCTTTCCTGGATGCCGGAGCGCGACCCGATCGCCGAATACGAGGCGCTGAACCGCGAGCTGGCGCTCTTCAACCCGGAACTCGCCGAGAAGCGCCAGACCGTCATCATCAACAAGATCGACCTGCCGAACGTACGGGAGAACCTCGTGGAAATCCTCCCTTACTTCGAGGCGAAGGGGGTCAAGGTGTTTCCGATCTCGGCGGCGACCGGTGAAGGGATACCGGAGCTTCTGGACGACATAGCCTTCAACCTCTGGGGCACGCCGGACGAGACTTGGTAGAAAATTGAAATAATATTGAAGGGGAGCCGCTGTATCGGGCTCCCTTTTTTTGTCCAGCGTCCATGGAGATCGGCAGGTGCCGATGCTCAGGGAATGGCCCATGACTTCGAGACCGCTTTGTAGAGACGCATTGCATGCGTCTTTGCCTCGCCAATAGGCTTTCTCGTGGTTCCCGAGACGCCTGCCATGCGTCTCTACAGCAAATTTTGCAGAAGTGTAGAGACTGTCGCTTCTGGCACGGGGCCTTCCTGCCTGAAAATCGATTGGCGCCGCGGTACGGCGGCAATCCGGGAAAGACGTGGTAGAATAAAAAAACGGCGGGTCGGGACTGACACTAGCCTTATTTGACTTAATTCCCGTTCTCGTTGAGGAGGGCAGGCATGTACAGAATGATACAGCTGGAGTCGTTAATCCCGGAAACTTTGCCTGGAGTTTCGCTGTTTATCAGGTATGGCGAGAACAACGTGCTGTACAAAAATGCTTCCCTCCCGTTCACCCAGGAGGACAAAGGACGTTTGCTGGGCAACAACGTCAAAAATCTTTTTGTCAAGTCGGATGAAATGTCCCAATATAACCAATACGTAGAATCCAACCTTTCACTTTTGATGAATGATGAAACCCTTGAACCCATTGAAAGGCAGAATGTGCTGTATCAGGCGTCGGTAAACTACGTGCAAGAGATCTTCGACAGTCCAGCTATTGCGATCAAACAGAATATGGAACGTTGTAGGAATCTGATACAAAATATACTTACCGATGTCATAAATTCGAACGGGGTCATGACGGCCTTGAGCGGTCTGGTTGGTCACAACGCCTACACCTATGTTCATTCAGTTCAAGTCGCAACCTATTCGATATCATTGCACCTGAAGATGTTTGACCTTGCCCATGACGAACTTTTGGATATAGGGATCGGTTCGCTTTTCCACGATTATGGAAAAGTGTACATCCCGAAAGTCGTGTTGGATAAACCCGGCAAGCTGACGGCAACTGAGTTCAAAGAAATGAAACAACATCCGGTATACGGCTATATGACGCTTAGGGACCTGGATATCTTCAGCCCGGTATCGCTTGGGATCGTGAAGCATCATCACGAAAAGGAAAATGGCAACGGGTACCCGGACGGACTGACAAGTTACGACATTGCGCGAAGTTCAAAAATAACCGCAATCTCCGACGTCTTCAGTGCGCTGACAACCAACAGAACCTATCGTGCAGCCCTGTCGAAGGATGAAGCCATGGACATAATGTACGGTGAAATGGAGGGCTCATTCGACATGCAATATCTGGATACCTTTAAAGAAAGTCTCTTCTAGCAACCGATCAACAAACGCCAGCTGGTTTCCTGGCAGATACTGCTCGCCGGTCAAAAAGCTCTCCTGCAGCCCCTTCTCCTTCTGTAAACTCAGTAATCCACGCAGCAAACCTAACCAGTGCTCGCGCGCTTCGGCCTTCCCAGGTACAAAGACCCGTAGCAGCGGCTTCCTGCCGCGATTGCCGCGCCCTGGAGGACGCTACGGGCACTTCAAAACACGCCTATTTCAGTACGACATCGACCAGGCGCAACAGTGGAGCGGGAAAGACCCCGATGGCGATGATGGCAAGGGACGCGCAGCAAAGGGCGAGCGATTCGGCGGGAGTGGCGGGTTGAGGGGAGGCTACCTCGGCAGGGCGCATGTAGAGGTGCACCACGACCTTGAGGTAGAAGTACGCGGAGGCCGCGGCGGAGACCATGCCGATGATGGCGAGCGTCATCTCACCGCCCCGGATGGCGGCATAGAAGATGAAAAACTTGCCGATGAAGCCGGCTGTGGGCGGAATTCCGGCCAGCGCCAGCATGGAGAGCGCCAGCACCCCGCCCCGGAAGGGGGCGCTGAAGCCGACCCCGGAGTAATCGGCAACGAGGGAGCGTTCCTCGTCCGCCGACAGGGAGGCGACGGCGCCGAAGGCCGCGAGGTTCATGGCGGTGTAGACGGCTCCGTAGAGGAGCACCGCTGCGTAGCCTTCCTTGGTCCCGGTGAGTATCGCGAGTGCCAGATAGCCCATATGGGCGATGGAAGAGTAGGCGAGCATCCTCTTGATGTTCTTCTGCAGGAGCGCGGCCAGGTTCCCGATCACCATGGAGAGAAGTGACAGCAGATAAAGCGGCGCGTGCAGTTCCGCCATGGGGGGCGAGAAGGCGAGCAGCATGAGGAGGAAGGCGGCGGCGGCGACCTTGGAAGCAGTGGAGAGGAAGGCGGCCACCGGTGCGGGCGCACCCTGATAGACGTCCGGGGTCCAGAGGTGGGCGGGGACCAGGGAAAGCTTGAAAGCGATTCCGATGATCACGAGTCCCCATCCGGCCGAGATGATGGGCCGGTTCCCGGGCGCAGCAAGGGCCGCGCTGAGCTCCAGCGTGCCGCTTCCGGCATAGATGAGCGCGATGCCGAAGGCGGTGAGGGCCGCCGCTACCGCTCCCATCAGGAGGTATTTGAGCCCGGCCTCTCCGGATTCGTCGCGTCCCAGGTCGATGGCGACCAGGATGTAGAAGGCGAAGGCGATCGACTCCAGCGCCAGGAAGAGGACCAGCAGGTTGCTGGCGCAGGGTAGCACGCACATGGCGAAGAGGGCAAAGAGGACCGTTGCCGGATACTCCTCACCCTTGATGGCGCGGCGTTCGTTGTAGCCGTGGGAAAAAAGCAGGGTCAGGGCCGCGGACAGGCAGAAGAGCGGGACCAGGTAGCGCGCCAGGGGGGTGAAGGCGAGCCCCGGGAGCGCAGGGGCGTTTCCGGCCGTTAAATTCGCGGCAAAGATTCCGGCGGCGGCAGAGGCCGCGACGGCGATAGCGGTGTTCAGGCGCCCGGGCAGGAACGGACCGGCTAGAAGCACCAGCAGCGCCGCACAAGCGGTGATGATGATCGGCATCAGTGAAATGGCAATGGCATAGGTCATCCAATTTACTCCAAAAAACAAAAACTAAAACTAAAAGCCTAACCACAGAGGACACAGAGGATCACAGAGGAAAAACAAAAGCATTTGGGTAAAACTTTTCATCGGATTAACTTAGAGAGCGAAACGCTGTATTCCATCTTTTAAATGTAACACATTGAAATTTATGAGAAGTCCCAGCCGATTTCCGCTGAGTTTCAAGTATGACAAGAGTTGTGCTGCATGAATAGGGTGGACTATTTCAACGGCTTTCAATTCAACGATGACTTTATCCTCGACAAATAAATCTATCCGATATCCAAGATCAATCGTAATTCCCCCGTAGCGAACTGGCAAGGTGACCTGGGCTAATGCCTTCATGTCACGCCTGTGCAATTCGTATTGGAGGCAAGCTTCATAAGCGCCTTCCAGAAGCCCAGGGCCAAGAGCGGAATGAACCTTCATAGCCGCGTCGATGATGTTGCCAGTAATCAGGTTGGGTTCCATAAAAGTCTTTCCTCTGTGATCCTCTGTGCTCCTCTGTGGTTAAGCTTTGGCTTGGTGGTTAGGCCTTGGTCTCTGTCGTTAATCTTTAGTCTCTGTAGTTAGGCCTTGGTCAATAAGGCTATCGGTACCTGGAGCATATCTAGTACGGGGCCCGGGTGCACACCGAGATAAACGGCGACGACGGCGAGGATCGCCAGCACCACCCCTTCCCGCAGCGTGAGATCGCTAAGTGCCAGCGGCTTGTTCTCCTTGCCAAACAGGATCTCCTGGACCAGCCTCACCGTATACACCAGAGTCAGCACGACGCCGAGGAAGGCGCCGCCGGCGGCGACGGGCGAGACCCTGAAGGCGCCGACCAGCACGAGGAACTCGCCGACGAAGTTGTTGAGCCCGGGGACCCCCGCGGAGGCCATGTTGAACAACAGGAAAAAGAAGGATAGTATCGGCACTTTGCCCCAGATCCCTCCGTAGGTGGCGATCTCCCGGCTTTCGGTCCGCTCGTCCAGCATGCCGACGATGGCGAAGAGGGCGCCGGTCGTTATCCCGTGGTTCACCATCTGCATCAGTGCACCCGAGAGCGCCACCGGGCTCCAGGCCGCGATCCCGAGCGCCACGAAACCCATGTGGCTCACGCTGGAGTATGCCACCAGCCGCTTCATGTCCGTTTGCGCGAAGGCTACCCAGGCGCCGTAGCCGATGCCGAAGACGGCAGTCGCGTACAGTAGCGGCGTGAAGGCACGGGCCGCCTCGGGGAAGAGCGGGTAACCGAACCTGATCAGGGCATAGGCGCCGGTCTTTAACAGGAGGCTTGCCAGAATCACGCTCCCGGCAGTCGGTGCGTCGGTATGGGCGTCCGGAAGCCAGGTGTGGAGCGGGAAGAGCGGGAACTTGATGGCGAAGGCGAAAAGGAACGCGGCATAAAGCCAGAGGCCGATGCCAAAAGGGACCGAGGTCTGGATCAGTTGCGTCAGTGAGAAGGTGTAGATCCCGGTCTGCGCGCCATGCATGAGGTAGAGCGAGATGATCGCCACCAGCATGAGCAGCGAGCCGAAGAAGGTGTACAGGAAGAACTTGACGGCGGAGTAAATCCTCCGGCCGTGCCCCCAGATGCCGATCAGGAAGAACATCGGGATCAGCATCGCCTCCCAGAAAAGGTAGAAGAGGAAGAGGTCGAGGCTGAGGAATACCCCGAGTATGCCGGATTCCATGGCGAGGAGCAGCGCGAAGTACAGGGGGACCCGCTCCTTGATTCCCTTCCAGGAGACCAGCACGGCGATGACGGTTATGAAGGTGCTCAACAGCACCATGACCAGGCTGATGCCGTCCATGCCGAGGGTATAACGGATCCCGAAGCGCTCCACCCAGGCCGCATCCTCCAGGAGGAAGACGCCGGCAGGCGCCCCCGGAACCCCGGAAAGCGAAGCTGCCGTGCAGAGCCAGGCGGACAGGGCGAACTCGGCGGTCGCGAAGGCGAGGGCCACCGGTCGCGCGGCTGCGGGGCTGCGCCAGAAGGCGCCAAGGAGCAGCGATCCGAAAAGCGGAAGGAAGATCAGCAGCGTCAGTAGGGGGAAATCAAGGCTCATTCATTTTGTCCAGTCTGGGCGCAACAGGCGCCAGGGTGCCCAAGGGGTCCGACAAAGGTAATCATCCAGTATGGCCGGCCGGAACGCAATCCGCCTTCTTGCAATGTGATGAACGGTTTACCTACAAAGAAAACCAGGCGAGGTAGCCCAGAATCAGGGCGCCGCCCGCGGCGAAGCTGATGATGTAGAGCGAGACACGGCCGGTGCTCCAGCGGCCAAGAAAGGTCCCGCTGGTGCCGAGGCCCGCCGCCAGCCGGTCCAGGGTGTCGTCGATCGCCCCCACGTCCACGCGCTGCCAGAGGACCCTGGAAAACGCCTGATAGGGGCGGATGAGGCAGGCATGGTAGAGGCGGTCGAAGTACCAGCCGTTCAGGAGGAACGCGGTGAGCGGCGTGGCCGGGGCCGCTGCCGCCCTCATCCTCTCTGCCCTTGCCGCGCCGCCGTAGCGCAGGTGCGCGCCCAAAAGACCGGCCAGGGCGAGCGCTCCCGCCACCCCCTGCAGCGCGAGCTCCTCGACACGGGAGCCCTCCGCCGCGGCTCCGCCGGGGAGCTGGGCGAAGAAGGCGTTCAGAAAACCGCCCCCCAGGTAGGCCGGGAGGTTCAGCACCCCACCGAAGAGACCGAGGAGCGCCAGCGGGATCAGGACCAGCTGCATGCCCCTCAGTTCGCCCCCTTGGACGTGCGGATGCCCGTTGGCCCCGAAGAAGACCAGGTACACCATCTTGAAGCTGTAGAATGCGGTCAAAAGCGCGGTGACCAGCGCCAGCAGGTAGAGGCCCTGGTAGAGGGCGCCCCCCTTGAGCCAGACCGCCGCCAGTATGCTGTCCTTGCTGAAGAAGCCGCCGGTGAGCGGCAACCCCGCGAGGCAGGCGGCTCCTGCCAGGAAGGGCCAGAAGGTGAGCGGCAGCGTGCGGCGCAAGCCCCCCATCCTGAAGATGTCCTGCTCGTGGTGCATGGCGGTGATGACGCAGCCGGCCCCGAGGAAGAGGAGCGCCTTGAAGAAGGCGTGCACCAGCAGATGGAAGGTGGCGGCCGTGACCGCTCCCGCGCCGACCCCGAGCATCATGTAGCCGATCTGGCTGATGGTCGAGAAGGCGAGCACCCGTTTCAGGTCGCGCTGGGCCAGGGCGCAGCTGGCGCCGTAGAAGGCGGTCACCCCGCCGGTCACGGCGATGGCGGCCGAGACAACGGGGGATCCGCCGATCAGAGGCAGCATGCGCGCCAGCAGGTAGACCCCCGCCGTCACCATGGTGGCAGCGTGGATCATGGCGGAAACGGGAGTGGGGCCAGCCATGGCGTCCGGAAGCCAGACCATGAGCGGCACCTGGGCCGATTTCCCCATGGCTCCCATCAGAAACAGCAGGCCGATCCCCGTGATGATGCCGCCCGGCATCAGGAAGGCCATGCCGTTTAATTGGGAAATGGAGAGTGTGCCGAAGAGCTGGAACAGCCAGGCTATGGCTACCACCAGGGCGGTGTCGCCGATGCGCGTGGTGATGAACGCCTTTCTTCCCGCGTCAGCGTTCGCCTTGTCGGTGTACCAAAAGCCGATCAGGAGGTAGGAGCAAAAGCCCACCCCTTCCCAGCCTAGGTAGAGGAGCACCAGGTTCTCCGAGAGGATCAGGGTGAGCATGGCGAAGACGAAGAGGTTCAGGAGGGCGAAGAAGCGCGCGTATCCGGCCTCGGCGGCCATGTAGAACACCGAGTAGATATGGATCAGGCCGCAGACAAAGCCGACCATCACGGCCAGCGAGAGCGAGAGCGGATCGAGGTAGAGCGAAAGCGGGATGGCAAGATCGAAGGCTGAGATCCAGCCGGCGAGCACGACCTTTTCCGGAGCGCGATAGGCGAGGGCCGCGAGTACCGCGCAGGCGAAGCTCCCCCAGACCGCGGCGCAGGCGATTCCCTCCACCAGCCGGCGCGGGAGAAAACGGCCGAGCAGCGCGCAGAAAACTCCTCCGAGGAGCGGGAAAAGGAGCATGAGAGAGAGATAGGTCGTCATCTGGTTTACCCTTTCATACTGTCAAAGACGTCCGTATTCACCGACTTCTTGCGCCTGTGCAGGTAGACCACCATGGCGAGCGCGAGCGACACCTCCGCGGAGGTGAGCGCGATCAGCATCAGGGAAAAAATCTGCCCGTCCGCCATGCCCCAATGCGCCGAGCCCCCGACGAAGGTGAGCATGACGGCGTTCAGCATGATCTCGATGCCGATCAGCATCATGATGACGTTGGCGCGCCAGGCGACCGTGCAGGCAAGCCCCATGGCGAAGAGGATCGCGGCTAGTATCAGCACGTGGTAGAGCGGGATGTTCACCGGCGCCTCCCGAGGTAGAGCGCGCCGACCAGCGCGAAGAGAAGCTGCATGGAGATGATCTCCACCGCCACCCCGTAGCGCCGGAACAGCGCCAGGGAGAACTCCCGCACCGAAACGCCGGTGAACCCGCCCGGCGCTCGCGGCGGACCTGTCACGGCGAGGATGACGACCGAGCCGAGGATGGTCACGAACAGCAGCGCCGCCGGCCACCAGTCGGCGAGCCGCGGGATTTCTATCTTATCCGGGTGCCCCAGGTCGAGCATCATGATGACGAACAGGAACAGGACCATGATGGCGCCGGCGTAGATGATCACCTCGAAGGCGGCGACCAGCGGCGCGCCCAGCAGGTAGAAGATCAGTGCCAGGGCGAAAAACGAGGTGACCAGGTAGATGATGGCCCGGACCGCCTGCCGCGCCGTTATGGCGCAGACGGTGCCGGCCAGGGTCACGGCTGCCAGTATGTAAAAGAGAATCGCTTCCATTTAGCTCCTGCGCGCGGCTGATAACTTCCCCTTTGCAAAGGGGAATGGGGGCTTTGCTTTCGGCTGCCGGACAAATCGCCCCGCCCCCTTGGCAAAGGGGAGGGAGTTTGTAGAGCGTCCTTACGCCCTAGGGGAGCAGGCTTCTGACATCCACCGGCGGCTCCTCGTCGGCGCCCGCGCCACGCGGGTTCACAACGCCGGTACCCGCGTGGCGGTAGAAGTTGTAGTCGGGATCCTTGCCGGTGCCGTCAATCAGCAGGTCCTCCTTCTCGTAATCCCATTCCATGACATCCCTTTTGCAGGGGAGCATGTCGGGCGACATCTGGATTGCCAGCGTGGGACACGCCTCGGCGCAGAGCCCGCACAGGATGCAGCGCGCGAAGTTGATGCGAAACCAGGCGGCGTAGCGGCGCCCGTTCTCCCCCTCGGCGGCCGCCATCGAGATGCAGTCGACGGGGCAGGCGCCGGAACAGAGATAGCAGGCGACGCAGCGCTCGCCGCCGTCCGGATCCCTGGTCAGGACGATACTGCCGCGAAAGCGCGGCGGCATGACCCGCTTCTCTTCCGGGTACTGTACCGTTGCCGGCTTCTTGAACATGTGGCCGAAGGTGATGGAGAGGCCGGTCAGTATTTCCTTTATGTCGCTCAGTATGGGCATGGTTTCCTGGTGTCAGAACTGCTGAAGAACTGGCGCTAATCGGGTTTCCTCTTTAATTCGAAGCCAGCGACTTCATCAAGATGTCGAGTGACTGCGGATGCCGGTTGTTTTCGGCATAGACCATGGCGGTACTTCCGGAGTACGACATCGCCAGGGCGTCGGCGCCGTGCCAGATGAGGGTCTGGATCGTCTGGCTGCAGCCGTAATTGGCGGCGAGCATGAGAGGGGTATGCCCGTTTTTGTCGCGCGGGTCCACCTCTGCGCCCCGGGACAAAAGCAGATCCACCACCTCGACCCTGCCGTGGGAGGCGGCGTAATGCAGCGGTGTCTTCCCCTTTTCGCTTCGCGCCGACAGGCTCGCCCCGCGGCGCAACAGGTCATTCACCACGGCGAGATCCCCGTCCTTGGCCGCCAGCATGAGCTCTGTATGCCCATGTCTGCCCGTCGCATCCATCTGCTGCATGAACCCCTCTCCATCTCCGATTTCAACGGTTGTTTTCATCGACAGATCCTCCTTTGGTGAGATTAGTTGCATGTTGACAGCGCCTTATCGTAAAGCAAGCCACCACCCGGTGGCGAGAATGTTGAGGAGCGCAAGCGGAGTCAGGAACTTCCAGCCCAGGTGCATCAGCTGGTCGTAGCGCAGGCGCGGCAGGGTCCCCCTGACCCAGATGAACAGGAAACAGAACACGGCGACCTTGATGAAAAACCAGCAGATCGGCGGCAGCAAGGGCCCCCGCCAGCCGCCGAGAAAGAAAACGGAGGCGAGAGCTCCGAGCGCTATGATGTTGATGTACTCCCCGACGAAGAAAAGACCGAACCGCATGCCGGAGTATTCCGTGTGAAACCCGGCGACCAGCTCCCCTTCCGCCTCGGGGAGGTCGAAGGGGATCCGCTTGCATTCGGCGAAAATGCTGACCAGGAAGATCAGGAAGGCAAGGGGCTGGTAGACGATGAACGGCATCTCCGCCTGGGCGTTGACGATATCCGACAGCCTGAGCGATCGGGCGAGCATCACCACCGGCACCAGGGAGAGCCCCATGGAAAGCTCGTAGGAGATCAGCTGGGAGAGCCCCCGGATGCTCCCGAGGAGCGCGTACTTCGAGTTCGAGGCCCAGCCGCCCAGCGCCACGCCGTAGACGGCGATGGACGAGAGTGCCAGGAAGAAGAGGACGCCGACGTCGAGGTCCGACACCTGCATGTTCACCCGGTGCCCGAAAATGACGGCGGGAGCCGCCAGCGGCACCACGGCGAAGGTGAGGATGGCGGGGATCGCGGCCATGGCGGGAGCGAGGCAAAAGAGCATCCGGTCCGCCGCATTCGGAATCAGGTCTTCCTTGGTGAGCATCTTGATCACGTCGGCGAGCGGCTGCAGGAGCCCCTGGGGGCCCACACGGTTCGGGCCGATGCGGTCCTGCATCCAGGCGAGGACGCGCCGCTCCGCCAGCACCAGGTAGGCGGCGAGCGTCAGGATGATGCCGAAGAGTACCGCTATCTTCCCCAGCATCAATGCTATGTCGATGACATTCCAACTCATGATCGTGTCCAGTGCTGCTGTTTGCGGAAGCTACCAGCCGAAGATGCGCTGGCCGCCACCCTCCGGGTCGAGGTCCTTCAGTTTGCTCCATTTACCGGTGAGCGGCTCG
>Ga0209125_1002545_pt1 | contig 13898 bp, 12 predicted proteins | sample BarGraIncub1131A_FD_184503 | JGI IMG/M metagenome (GOLD analysis project Ga0209125, IMG submission 184503) | Arctic peat soil microbial communities from Barrow, Alaska - Barrow Graham LP Incubations 11-31A (SPAdes) (version 2) | ecosystem: Environmental > Terrestrial > Soil > Wetlands > Peat... | reverse complement strand
TTGCGACAATGACAAAATTCGCCTGGTCTCCAACGCCTGTGCATTCGATGATGCAGGGCAATCTTTGCACTGAATCATGATAAATATGCCATCAGGTTAGGCTTGCCGCCAGGCAGGCCACGCTCACGTCGAAAAATCGCTCCCAGCGGGCGAATGTAGCAGTTTCGGAATTCCGGTTTCCGACTTTTGCAAGAGGCTCATTAGCCCCAAATTACATTTCCAAGCACACTGCGCTAAGCCCCTGGTGGGTCGCCAAATTATTTTCGGTGGGAAAGGTAATACTGGCCGCCCCATTGATGATGGCTGCTAGTGGTGCGTTTCAAGGTGGTGTTTGGGATGGCATAAAGAATTTTGTAGGCTGGTAACTGACCCACAGTCGTTTTATCGCCAAGGCATTAGACACTGCACGCCTGCCCATGTGGGTAGGCTGCCTAGCGCTTCCTTACGGCTGCGGAATAGCCACCTGACCCGGAACCCAGTTTTTCTACGACCGCTCCGCAACTTCCGGCAACTCAATCGTTACCGTCTTCGCTCCCATTGCCTGCATGGCCTGAAGGAAGAATATGAACGTGAAGGTGCCTCGAGACATCTTATTCGTGATTGACCTCGCCGTTTCCGGCACCCCAGCCGCGCTCATTTGTTTGGCGAGCCGCTCATAGGTTAGCCCCCGCCGAACTATCTCGGCTTTCAATATATTCCGCGCATCGTTATCCCAACTCATTGGGTAAATATATCAGCACGAATGCTGAACAGAGATAGTAGTCACTCCAAACATGTCTATTGTCTCATAAGTGGGACTTGCGGTATCCTGAAGCCAAGATTTGGTACTAGCCACCTCCTATACGTAGACCCCAAACATCGGGGTCACACATGGGATGGCAAATATGTACCTAGGGTTTCAGTTTTTCGAGCGAGCAAAGGCGGAGTGCCGTTGCAGATACATCTTGGACCGCATGGACAACGTAATTCTTGAAATCAAGTTCCCGGAAGAGGGCGAAGTCAGGTCCCGTAAAATCGTTACTCGCTCCAGGGCTCGGGCGACCGGGAAGTATCCCAGCTGGAAAATGGGCCGAATGATTCAGTGGGAATCGGTCAATGAACTGAATGCCTATCGGCTGCTCGACGCCAACTCCGACGCAATTGCTTATCACGAGCAGCCGCTGACGATTCAATTTGTGTTGAACGGCGAAACGCACAAGCACTTCCCCGACACCATGGTTCAGTGGGGACGCTCACGCGAACTGTGGGAAATCAAACCCACCTCAGAAGCCATTCGGCCTGAATACGCTGAACGGACCCGATTCCTGGAAGCCGCTCTACCGCAGCTCGGGTTTGCCTATCGCCTTGTATTAGCCGAAGACCTCAAGAAAGAGCCTCGGCTATCAAACGTGCTCATGGTCTTGAAGTTTGGTCGCGCACCAATTCCTGACCTCGCCCGCGAACAGTTTCGCCAAGCGATTCAGGCCACTAGTGGCATCTCATGGGGCCACGTTGTTAATGGCGTATTCGGTGCGTACGGCCGAAACATCGCATGTCGCCTCATATTGGAAGGCGTACTTGCTGTCGACCTTGAACGCCCACTGACCCCTGGCACTTTTTTAACCTGGGGAAACCCTGCGGTTCTTGAAAAAAAAGAGGATTGAAATGGCAACATCAGCATTTCATGCCGGAGCCCTCGTCGAACTCGACAGCCGGCAATACACCTTGTTGAGAAAACTCGCACAGAGCACCTGGCAGCTTGAAGAGCTGCGGACACGGCGTATCTCCGAGTACCAAGATAACGAACTCAGACAGCTCTACGCCGAAGGCCGCTTAATCTTTGCCTCTCGAAACAAACCAATAGCCATCGATGAAACGTCCAAGGAATTAGGCGTTCGGCACATTGAACTCTCCCCGGAGGATTGGGCGCTCGCCAAGGTACGTCGTGCCTACGTCCAAGCTGTTGTCGACCTACCGAACAGCAAGCCCTTGCTTACCAGCGCTATTAAAGAGGTCTGGACCAAACTTCGCGAGCCAGACAAAGCGCCTAGTTCCATTTCCGTATATCGCTGGAAAAAACGCTACGTTGAGGCTGGCCGAGACATCAGAAGCCTTGTGCCGCGCCACGCAAATTCAGGCAACAGGACAAAACGCTACCCGATAGAAGTTGAGGAAGCGGTCGAAAAGGCCGTTGCTCATGACTACCTGACGGAAGAAAGAGGGAATATCCAGGATGCTCTGGACAGCGCAATGGTTGAAATTATGCGGGAGAACAAGCTGCGCCCAGCCGCGCTTCAGTTACCTCTGCCAACCCGCCGATTGGTCAAGCGCCTGCTTAACGAAGTGTCTGCTTTTGACCGCTATGCGGCGCGCCATGGCCGGGTAGCGGCCACAAAACGATTCCGTTCAGTACAAGCCCATCGCACCACTCAAGCACCGCTGGAGCGGGCGGAAATCGACCACACCCCTCTGGATTTGATGGTTATCGACGACCAATCTGGCCTGCCACTAGGGCGTCCGTACATTACCGTATGTATTGACGACTACACGAGATGCGCACTTGGGCTCAATATCGGCTTTGAGCCACCAAGCTACTTGACCGTGGCTCGCTGCCTGAAGCACGCCTTCTTGCCTAAAACAGACCTTCGCGCAAAATTCCCGAGCATTGACAACGAATGGGCCTCCCATGGCGTCATGCGAGAACTGGTGGTCGACAACGGGGCGGAATTCCATAGCGTCAGCCTTGAGAACGCCTGTTTCACCTTAGGAATCGAGATGCACTATTCCGCCCGGAAAACAGCTTGGTTCAAGGGAAAAATTGAACGCTTCCAAGGAACGCTCAACAGAGCGATTGCCCACGGCAATCCGGGTACGACATTCAGCAATATCTTCGAGAAGGAAGAATATGACCCGTCGAAACACGCTGTCATTCGGCTGTCCACTCTGAAAGAAATCGCTCATAAATGGATTGCCGACGTCTATCACCAGAAGCCCCACAGGACGCTCAAGGCGCCACCAGCGGTCGTATGGCAGAACAGCATCAGCCCGGACGACATTCTCTTGCCGGACAATCCTGCCGACCTTGACGCCATCCTAGGGCGCACCGAAGAACGCCGGCTCACCCACAAGGGCATCGAGCTGTATGGCTTGCAATACAACTCGCCAGAGCTAACAGCCCTCCGGCGCCAGCTTGGCGACATATTGGATGTCAGCCTGCGTGTCGACGATGGTGACCTGGGTGCAATCATCGTGTTCTCGCCTGACAAGAAGCGTATGTTCAAGGTGCCGTCAATTACGCCCAAATACGCCACTGGGTTATCTGCCTGGCAGCACCGTGTTTGCAAAAAGTTCGCAGCCAAGCAGCTCGGAAAATATGACCCTGAAGGCTGGCTTGAGGCGAAGGCGGAAATTGCACGCCTGATTGATGAAGAATTCATGCACAAGAAGCAGCGCTCTCGCACCAAAATTGCTCGCTTCAAGGACAACGAGCTGCCGGCACCCAGCCACACTGACATCACGTTGCCGGCACCAAAACCGGAATCGAAGGCTCATGCCAAGCTGCAACGAGAGGATGTTCCGCAATCTACCGTGGCGCCCGAGCCGCTGACAACGGCCGACATCTCGGCCACTGAACGAGCGCGCCCGGCAAAACGGTTTAAGCCTCAACAACGCCAAAGAAGCTCACAAGCACTTGAAGCAGAGCATGCAGACCTACAGGGAGGCCAGGCATGAACAGCCATCGAACCATCGTAGAAACGACCCTGGTGCCCCATACGGCCTTTGAGGAAGCGACTCAGCGGCTTGAGCAGTGCTTCTCGTACGCTGATGGCGCCAGCGAGCCGATTTGTATCGCTCTTGTCGGCGAGTCCCGCACCGGCAAGAGCCGAGCGCTTGAGGAATGCTTTTCCAGACATCCTCGTGTTCGGAACTCTGATGGCCTCGCCACGCCTATTCTGCGCGTTAAAACGCCATCCAAGCCAACGGTAAAAGGCCTCGCAGAGCTAATGTTGCGCGCACTGAATGACCCAAAGGCAAATACCGGCAGCGAAAACACCAAGACCGCACGACTCCACACCCTGATGGTCGAGTCCGGGGTGAAGATGGTGATGATTGACGAATTCCAGCACTTCTACGACAAAGGCTCCCACAAGGTCATGCACCATGTTGCCGACTGGTTAAAGATTCTGGTCGACGACGCCAGGGTCGCTCTCGTGGTGGCAGGCTTGCCGACATGCCGTGCCGTTATCGAGCAGAACGAACAGTTGGCGGGACGGTTTCTCTCCCCACTATTTATGCCGCGATTTGACTGGCACGACACAGAGCAACGGGAAGAATTCATAGCCATTCTTGGGGCATTCCAAGAATCCATTGGTGAAGCATTCGACCTGCCAGATTTTACAGGGGACGAGATGGCGTTCCGCTTCTACTGCGGAACGGGCGGCCTCATTGGCTACCTGTCCAAGTTCCTCCGCCAAGCGGTGTGGAACGCCATCGATTCAAATAGCAAATCCATCGACCTGCAAGCCCTTCTGCATGCGCATTCGCAATCCGTGTGGTCCAACGATGGGCCGACCGGCCTGCCAAGCCCGTTCGACCGAAAATTCTCCACAACAGTTACCGACGACCTGTTGGCGCGCATCGATAAAATTGGCGTCCCTTATGACGAAATCCGTCTGCCACGTAGTCGGGCAGCGAAGCGAGTCGGCGTTATGGGCGTACAAACAGTCTTGACGGCGAAATAATGCTAGTTCGCACACCTTCTAACTATCCGAGCGAAAGTCTGCTCGGGTACGTGCTTCGCGTATCGGAGGCAAATGGCTACGAGACACCGTGGCATGTATTGAGCCACGCAAACATCAACCAAGGCGAAATGGCCACCGCAGGATTCCCGATAGGGAAGCTCGCCGCCGTGCTAAACCGGACACCGGGTGAACTCGATGGGATTTCATACTACGGCACAGATGAGATGGGACGGCGCGAATTCAAGCTGCTTGGCCATTCGCTAGGCAAGGGTTTGAATTACTCCCCTTTGCGCCTTAAACATCCGGCCATCTGCCCACATTGCGTTGCTGAAAAAGGCCACATTGACGCATTTTTTGACTTAACGTTGGCAGTGGCATGCCCGCATCATCGTTGTACTCTGGTCAACCAGTGTCCGGCATGCGAGACCCCGCTTTCATGGTTTCGGCCGGGGTTGCTTACCTGCAAATGCGGAGCATCGCTTGCCGACGCCGCAACGGAACCGGCCCCGACGGACCTTGTTGCGCTCATGGCGATTCTCTGGTCGCTTGTTCACCAACAAGAAGTGACGGAAACTGCCCCGGGCTTTCCGGTTAGCCAGATGCTTGGCATGCAATTGCGTTCGCTACTGCTGAAACTGCCGGACCTTGGCCGCTGGAGTTGCCCAAGCGCAAACATCAGCCCGGAGGACCTAGCTGTCGCCGCCGCAGGTGTTCTGGCTGACTGGCCCAACGGGTTTCATCGGTTTCTATCTCGCGTCGGCCACCGTAGCCTGGGTGACAAGGCACCGGCCGCAATTGGGCTTCGTAAACAGTTTGACCAGCTGTACAACCAACTCTTCAGGGTCCATTCGTGTGGCGCCGAATTTAATTGGCTGCGAGATGAATTTGTTCGCTTCGGCCTGACGGAGTGGGGCGAGGCCGTGGTCGACAACAAGCTACTTCGCGGCAATGCAGCCAATCACCGCTTTGTCACCAAAAAGGAATTAGCCAGGCAGCTTGGCGTTAGCCCGGTGACGCTCAGGAAATGGCACCGCGACGGCCTGGTTGATATGAAGGCAATACCTACTCAGCGCCAAGTGCGCTACGTGGCCGACTCTCTGGCGGACGGATGTAAGCCGCCAATACCAGCTGAAGGTGTCCCAGCGCTTTCCAGCCAGAAAACCAAAAGCACTTGATGAAAATCGAACCTTAGCTGCGGTCAGACTTTACCTGATGGAGCTCCAGGCGCTTGGCGACAAGTTGCCCCGTCGAGGCGGAAAGCCACAAAGACAAGCGATAGCCAAGGCCTGCGGCATCGACCGAAGCGCTTTTTACAACAACCCTGAAATTGTTCGATTGGTCGATGGCTACGCTGCAAGCGAAACATACGCCGCAGACTAGAACATCGATGACACCGAACTCTGCTGGTCATTAACCATCGCCTAAGGCAATGGTCGTGGCCATGTCGCGCGACATCTGCGTCCATCTCTACGACGCTATCGTGGCCCTGCGACCGGAATGGCACGATGCTGACCCCGAGAAGGGTGCTATCAAGATAGTGATGACCGGGTCAGCGGCCGACAAGCCTCTGCTGAAGCCACACATCTACTCCAAGGAAGTTAAGAAGCGACTAGAGCGCCGCTACAAAGACCCCACGGACTCCTTCAAACTGGTCATCGTCCGCGACATGTGGCTCACGGGTTTTGACGCACCGTGCATGCACACCATGTACGTCGATAAGCCCATGCGGGGCCACAACTTGATGCAGGCCATCGCTCGGGTGAATCGCGTCTTCCGGGACAAGCCCGGCGGTCTTGTCGTGGACTACATCGGCATCGCCAATGAGCTGAAGCAGGCGCTCAAGGACTACACGCAGGCTAAGGGCAAGGGAAAGCCGACCATCGCAGCCGAGGATGCGCTGGCGGTGCTCATGGAGAAGATGGACGTCCTGCGCGGCATGCTGCATGGCTTCGACTACTCCGCCTTCCGCGTCCAGGCTTGGCAGCTGTTGCCGGGTGCCGCCAACCAGGTGCTGGGGCTCGAAGACGGTAAAAAGAGATTCGCCGATGCGGTGCTGTCCGCCACCAAGGCGTTTGCGCTCTGCTGCACCCTTGACGAAGCCAAGGACTACCGGGATGAGCTGGCATTCATGCAGGCGGTGAAGTCAGCCATTACGAAGCACATCACCAAAGACAAGAAGCTCACCGACGAACAGAAGGAACACGCCCTTCGCCAAATCATCTCCAACGCCTTGGTGTCGGATGAAGTAGTCGACATCTTCCAAGTCGCCGGGCTGGATAAGCCCAACATCGGCATCCTGTCGGACGAGTTCCTTGAAGACGTGAAGCACATGAAGGAGCGCAATCTGGCGGTGGAGCTGCTGGAGCGCCTGCTGAAGGACGAAATCAAGGCCAAGTTCAAGACGAACCAGCTTCAGAACCAGAAGTTCTCTGAGTTGCTGCAAGCCAGCCTTGCCCGTTACCGGAACCGCGCCATCGAGACGGCGCAGGTAATTGAAGAACTCATCGAGATGGCCAAACAGTTTCAGGAGGCCGCCACTCATGGCGAGCGCTTGGGGCTTTCCCCGGATGAAGTGGCCTTCTACGATGCACTAACAGCCAATGAAAGTGCTGTCCGCGAACTGGGCGACGAGACCCTGAAGAAGATTGCTGTGGAACTCACCGTCAGCCTTCGCAAGTCTGTGACGGTCGACTGGGCTGTCCGCGACACGGTACGGGCGAAGCTGCGCGTCATGGTTAGGACACTGTTGAAACGCTACAAATACCCACCGGACAAGCAGGAAGCGGCAACCGAGACCGTTTTGAAGCAAGCAGAAGCACTCTCCGCGGAGTGGGCAGCATGACCAAACTCAATCACGACCGGCCCATTTTTCGCTACCTGGACAACCTTCGCCGCGAGATGCGAAATGCCCCGGCAGGCGCAGTACCCGATGACTACGGTGGCGTGCCGATTACGGTGGTCAAGGGCAGCGGCAAGCCACGCAAGAAACCGATGCCGCGCCTGAACGACATCGAGGCGGAAATCGCCTTCGGTTTGATTGAACCGCTGGCGGCCTATGTCAACGCTGACCTGGCTGTAATCAACACGATGCCAACGCTTACGAGCAAGGGCAAGGGCAACACAGCCAAGGCTGTTGCCGCTCGGAATCTCGCCGAGAAAGCGCTGGTCCGGGCATGCGCTCGTTTCCTGGTTCAAGGCTTGCAATCAAAGCAGCAAGGCCGAGAGCAAATCACGAGCTGGTACGGCTGGCTGCATGGCGCCTTTGAAGAACAAGGGGAAACCGGGGCTTGTTCGGCTTGGGAGACGCTGCACTGGGCCATGACGTCCGCATCGGAGCAAGTCGAAGAAATCATTGATAAAGCGCTCAATGCTGACTCCCCCGGCGGCGTGACCGTCAAAACCTAATACCGCCGAATTTGCTGTTAGATACCCTACCAACTGAACTTTGCGAAAATTTCAACTTATGCGTAAATCGCTGAAGGAAATTTCAACTTATGAGGTTCAGCACTTTCAAACTATGGCGTCCCCAAGGGTGATGAACCCCTGAACCGGCGGGGCTATTGGTTTCACACTTTGGTGCACACCCACATGCGGGCTACCCCATATTGTGCAAGTTCTGCCCCATATCCTGCAGGTCAGGGCCATGGGGTAACTTGGGGTTTGGTATGAGTTACCGCGACTAGCCAGTCTCAAAGGCCCGCTTCTTTCGAGGCGGGCCTCATTCTTACCGACCACCCAAATTTTGTCTTTCCGAGACAACTGAAAGCGCCGGCACACCCAGAACAAACATCAGGTTGGCAGCCATCTCATCTTGTTCCTCAACGCGGCGAGGTCAGCCAAAAAACGCCTCCGCGCAACGAACACTAGCCCAGGAAGAATCTCTACCAGGGTCTGTTTGATTTCGTCCGGGCAACAGACATCTATCCTCACTACCTTTCGCGCACAAAATAGTTCACGAAAAGCTGCCGAATGTGCTGGAATGTCGACTTTAGTTTCAGCTTGACCGAGGCAGGACATTGGCGATAAGGGGCTGAATCGGTAGAGTGACGAAAGGCACAAGACAAGGAGTGGGGCGAACCGCCGGCGAACGACCTTCGGAGCCGGATGCTTGCCCCCAAGCCAGTTGCTGTACTATTAAGGAGGAGAACAAATGGCTACCACAACAAGCGCGCTGAGTGAACAAGTTCTGCTCACCATGCCCAGTAGCGCCTACATGAACGAAACGCAACTCGATTTCTTCCGCGACCGCTTGCTGGCCCAACGACGGGATCTGCTCAGCAACGCCTCGACAACGATCAACCACCTGCACGATGGCGCGGCGGAAGCCGACCCAAACGACCGCGCGACGATCGAAGAAGAGCATTCGATCGAGCTGCGTATCCGTGACCGCGAGCGCAAACTGCTACCTCAGGTTGAGGCTGCGCTTAAGCGCATTGAAGAAGGCGAATACGGCTACTGCAAGGAGACCGGCGACCCGATCGGCCTGCGACGCCTTTTGGCGCGTCCGACGGCGTCCTTGTCGATCGAAGCACAGGAACGTCGCGAGGCCCGTCAACGCGCATTGGGCCAATAGCCTGACTGCCCCGCTCGTCGATAGTCGGGACAGGAGCGGCCCGATTATCTGACCGCTCTCCTCCCAGACCTCCCGGCATGCGGGGTCCGCTCCGGGCGGTTCGGGTGGTTCGATCCATGGAGGTCATGAGAGTCGCGGCACACCGAGGCGGTTGAAGGTGGCGATCGGTAGCGCACGGTACAGCGCAAAGCGACGATGACGTTACCGGCACCGACTGTCCGCGGCAGCCTTGCGGGCATCCGCTTCCAAAGCCCCCCAACGCCAACAATTCGCGACACATCGTCACACCCGGACGCCAATGCTTGCGCCGCAGCGCCCGCAGCCGATAACGCAGTCCCTCGTGTCGAGTTCACGCAACACTTGCGGCGTCTGCGCATGCGGGAAGCCGACCGTCCAACTCAGCGCGTAAGGCCGGAGCCGTTCCACCTCCGGCAGACGACACTTAACCTCAGGCGGCTACGGTTTGACTGACCGAAACGCCCTCACAGGCATGGCAACGAGAGGTTCGTGTTAATCCAGACTGCGCGCGAAATCGCGGAACCGGGACATCCTTCGGCCTTGATCATCGGCATCGACGTGGGTATCACCCGCTTTGCCTCCATGAGCGAGGGCCGTTTCATCGAACCGCTCAACCCCTTACGGAAGTATTAGCAATGACTGGCAGCAATCAGCGCGCCATGTCGGGACGACTGTTTACCGCCAACTGCGCACGCTCGGAGCGACTGGCCCTCGAATTGCCGCGCATCCGGTCGCCGAAGGCTATTGAGTTCGCTCAGGACTGCTGATGGGCATTCTAAACCGGCGGGGATTCGCCGTTATCCCGACGTCGGTACCTGGCTCGCGCTAACAGGAGCGGTCACTTTCCTTGAAGAAGAAGAATCTTCCCTTTCCCTCCCGCTTAGCCTGATACATCGCAACATCCGCCTGCGACAGCAAGCGCGTGGTGGAAACGCTGGCTCCGGCATGTAGTGTGATGCCGATCGAGATGCCCAGCGTGAGCATCTTTCCATCGACTTCAAAAGGCTTACCCATCGTCGCCAGGCATTGCTCAGCGACAAGACGGGCGGCCGTGGCCGCGTGCGCATCATCAAGATCGGCGAGGAGAATGACGAACTCGTCACCACCAAGCCGCGCCACCGTATCGGTACGGCGGCGTCCGTCGGTCAGGCGCTCGGCGACCTGGCACAACACCGTATCGCCCGCGCCATGTCCATGCTGATCGTTGATCGGCTTGAATCCGTCAAGATCACAGAACAACAGCGCCAGGTTTGTCCCCTCGCGTTCCGTGCGTGCCAAAGCTTGCTGCAGGCGATCTTCCAGCATGACGCGATTGGGCAGTCCGGTCAGCGAGTCGTGATGCGCCATGAATGCAAGGCGCGCCTCGCTGGCCTTCAGTACGATTTCCTTCTCGCGCAAGCGGGCCACCAGATAGTTGAAGACGTTCACCAAATTACCCACCTCGTCGTCGCGAACAACCGGCAGCGGAGCTAGTTCAGTCTTGCCCATGGCCATATCACGCATTAGGCGCGCCGCATCGGTGAGCGGACGCAGCATGCGCGGCAACAGCACCGAGAGCAACACAAGCATGACGAGCAGCACGACCGCGCTGCTCTTTAACACGAAGCCGCGAAAGGCCTCGACCGAACGAAAGGCCTCCGCCGTCGGCATCCGCGCCACGACGAACCACCCGGTCGTCGGCACCGAGACCATCGCCGATAGTTCCTCCACCCCTTGCTCATTGACGGTCAGGCCGGTGCCGCGAAAGCCGCCCATGGCACGATCGTGCAGCAAGTTCACCCCAGGCGGTGGCGTAGCCTTCAGTACCATGACCGGGTCGCTGGCCGCAACGAATAGGCGTTCGGCCGGCGAAACAAGGAGAAAACCGCCACTGGCGCCAAGCCGCGTTTCCTGCAATAGATCGAGAAAGCCCGGCGCATTAAGCAACACCACGCCACCCAGCACGGCCAGGACACGCCCGGAGGCATCGCGCACCGCGGCGGCCATGACGATCAGCGGGTCGGCGCCGACGCGCCCGCGCATCGGTTTGCCGATCACCGGCCGATTGCCCCGCAGCGCATTGCGAAACCAGTCCGAACCGCTGTAGTCAAGCGTGTCCCGGCCTGGAACGACCGGATATTCCGCGAGCAGGCCGTGGCCATCTGGACGAACCAGCAGCAAGCCACTGTTGAACATTGGATTGAAACGCTGCCGGTCCTTTATCCACGCCCGCAAATGCTCGGGCTGAGCGATCAGCGAGGGAGACAGATCGACGGCAAACTGGTCGATCAGCGCAAGGCGTGCGCTGATCCGCTGATCAACGTCACGCGCGACAAAGCTCGCCATGGAGAGTTGCTGTGCGGCAACTAGTTCGCGCACCTGCTCCTGCACGAAAGGCGCCGCAATAAGCATACGCAGACCGAGTCCGGCGACGATCAACGCCACGCCAAGGGCAATCAGCCGGAATTTCAAGCTTTGAATATTCAGCATGCCGCAATGATAGCCGACAGCAGCCAATTGGTAACCCAACTGCCCATCGACGACAAGTAACCAGCCAAGGAACGAGCGGTGAACACACGCGGTTACACAAGGGCACAGAAGCGAAAGCCCAAGCGAGCGGGTTTCGCGGATGATGGACGGCATTCACCTTCATCCCGCTGCGCAGCCGCTTGGTCTTGCGCGACAGCCCGCACCATAGATGTGTGCGCCCTGGCATCCCCGGCGCGCACCGCACAAAAGGAGAGTCCTCATGATTGGTGCCCTGGTTGATCTACTTGGCAACTATTACGTCAGCGACGATTTCACCAACGTCGAAACCATCGCCCGCAGCATCCTTTCGGCCATTCCAGACGATCAGGTATCGCTCCAGTTCATCGGTCTGGCTTACTACCGCAGAGGAGACTTCAAGGAGGCCCGGAGCATCTTCGACAAAGCCGTACGCAGACGGAAATCGGCTGCCAAGATCGAATGGAAACAGGGCGACGCCTATCTGGCCCACGGTGATTACGCGGCCGCTGCGTGTTACGAGGCAGCCACCCGACACAACCCGGATTTGGCCCAAGCCTGGCATGACCTCGGTGCGGCCTTGCAAACACTAGGCAAACACGAGCAAGCCATCCCCGCGTTTCGCAGCGCCCTCATTGCCCAGCCAATGTTCCCGCAAGCGATGCTGGCCATGGGGCGAAGCGCCCTGCGCATCAACGACCTCGCTGCTGCGGAAGACAGTTTCTCCCGCTTGCGTGCGCTGCAACCGAACAATGACGAGGCTTATTCCGGTCTCGGCCAGGTTTATCGCAAACGCCGTGACTTCTGCGCCGCGCGGGCCTGTTTTGCCCAAGGAGCAACGTGCCGTGGGAAGGCGCCACGGCCCGTAGAGGAAGATCAGCCTGCGTCATGAAAGCATCGCAGCGGCTGCCCGGTCGTGATGCCCGGTCTTCCCGGGCGCCCCTAACGGGGAGCCTTCTTGTTCTCCATTTCGCGCGCCGCCTGAATCATCTCGGCGTCCAGGACGGCGGTATCGGTGCCATAGCAACGCACTAGCTCAATTTCTTCCAGCACGGGAAGATCCTCAAAGGGGTGAGGGGGACTCGGGGGGCCGCTTGGCGTATTCAACGTATTGACTGCGTGGTGGTGGCTTTTCCATCGTGCCAGTTCCACCTCCGCTTCCGTTAGCCCCGTTTGCGTGCCTGGTGGAACGGCCGCACCCAACTCAATCAGGGCCCGAACCACCTCGATTTTGCCGCCTCGGATGGCGACGGACAATGGCGACGTCGCTTCCCGGTTATCGGGAAGATTGACGTTGGCACCCCGCGCCACCAACTCTCTGACGATATCGACATGCCCCAGGAAACAGGCAATTCCCAACGGCAGTCCGGGATCGCCTTGGCCGTCATGCAATTCAGCCTGAGCACCGGCATCGAGTGCAGCCACAACTTTCGACAGACGGCCTGTCCGGATCGCTTTGATCAGATCAAGGGGGGGCGACAAAATAATCTCCGATAAATAAAAAAGTACACGCACACTGGGTTCAGCTGTCTTTGGCTCGACCGCTATGATCAAACGACTGCATCCCGGCTACCAGCCAGAACGTCAAGGCAAACTGAGTCACATGGACAAGGCTGATTCTCACAGGTTCCTGGAAGCGATCAAGCCGACTCGTCCAGATTGCTCTTTTTAAAGTGTAGCCGGCTGCGACCGCAAAAAGAACGCCTTATTCTAGAGCCGGGCTTCTTCCGAGAAAGAAACGACAGCGCTGATGAAGGCGCGAAAACGCCGTTGAACGAGGCGATTGGACCGCTGATCAGCGCCTGGGCGACAAGAACAACAGATTAGGGGGCTCATCAGGAAGACCGCCCCGAAGAACGCGCGAGGCAGGCGGGGCGCCAGAATGCGGAAGCGCGATTGAGATAGATCAATGCAACAAGAAAACCCGAGGCCCATCATGTTATTTGGCCTGCTTTCTTGCCTGCTGGTACAAGAGAGCAGATATTGCGATGCGATAACCGGCGGCCGGGCAAATCTGCACGTCGCCCGCCGTACGCCCCCTGGCGTGCGGCTTGTCTCGGCAAGGAAAGAAATGAACAGCATGCTTACGATTGACGGCAACG
>Ga0209125_1002544_pt1 | contig 13899 bp, 15 predicted proteins | sample BarGraIncub1131A_FD_184503 | JGI IMG/M metagenome (GOLD analysis project Ga0209125, IMG submission 184503) | Arctic peat soil microbial communities from Barrow, Alaska - Barrow Graham LP Incubations 11-31A (SPAdes) (version 2) | ecosystem: Environmental > Terrestrial > Soil > Wetlands > Peat... | reverse complement strand
CCTTATGATGCGGGCGACATCCGTGTGTATAGCTCGCGCTGGCAGTACTTTGCGGAACCCCGCACCTTCGGGGCAAATTTAGCGTTCCATTTTGAGTAGAAAGATGCGATTGCTATGCGGCCGTATACCATTTACGGCTGCGGTTGCAGACTGCACAAACACTGAGCATGACTGGTACTTCCACTAGCACGCCGACCACTGTCGCAAGGGCTGCTCCTGAATCGGCACCGAAAAGGGCGATCGCAGTCGCCACAGCTAGTTCGAAGAAGTTGCTTGCGCCAATTAGTGCGCCAGGAGCGGCGATGTTGTGCGGCACTTTGAGCCATTTCATGAGCATATAGGTAATGCCGGAATTGAAGTAGACCTGAATGGTAATGGGGATCGCAATCAAAGCGACATGCAGCCAGTTTGTCACCATATTATGAGCCTGGAACGCAAAGATCATCACCAACGTGGCAAGCAGTGCAGACATGGTGACAGGGCCCCATTTTGTCACGTAGCGCGTTTCGAACCACTGCAAACCTTTGATGCGGATGAGCGTCATGCGGCTAATCATGCCAGCCAAAAGTGGAATCACAATAAACGCGAAAACGCTGTAGAGAAGCACTTCAAAAGGAATGTGCAGGCCGCTTGCACCACCGACCAGAAACGTGATGATGGGAACAAAAAGAACAAGCATAATCAAGTCATTGATGGCCACCTGCATCAAGGTATAGGCCGGATTGCCTTTGACCAGGTAACTCCAGACAAAGACCATGGCGGTGCAGGGGGCTGCCGCAAGGATAATGGTTCCTGCGATGTATTGGTTCGCAAGCTCAATGCCAATCACAGGCAAAAAGAGATGTTTAAAGAACAGGTAGCCGAGCAAGGCCATGCTAAATGGTTTCACCAGCCAATTGATAAGAAGAGTCACCAATAAGCCTTTGGGTTCTCGGCCTGCATCCTTGATGCTCGCAAAGTCAATCTTAAGCATCATGGGATAGATCATTAGCCAGATCAGTACCATGATCACCAGATTGATATGGGAGCCCTGCCCGAATTCCAGTGCGCGCACCGTGTCGGTAATGCCCGGAAAGAGAAGTCCTATGCCGACCCCGGCCACCATGCATAGAAACACCCAAAGGGTAAGATAGCGTTCGAAACGGTTCATATTAGATTCCTTGCTCGGTAAGCCATGCGGTGGCTCGGTCTTTGATCTCGTCGCGGATGGTGCGGAACTTTGCAATCCGTGCGGCTTCGTCACCCTCAAAATCACCTGGATCTTCGGTGTGCCAGGATAGTTTAGATGTGGCAAAGGAAGGCCAGTCAGGACAGGCTGCTTCGGCATTTGGGCACACAAAGGCTGCAAAATCATGCTTTTGGGGAGCGACCCAGGTGTTCCAGTGCTTGGGAAATTCGCCCATGGCGGGCACATCGATGCCGACTTCCTGCATCATGGCGACTCCCATGGCGTGGAGGCCTTTCGAGGGGCGCACGCCAGCGCTATGCACGACCAGGCGCCCTTGGGATAAATGGCGAAGCCAGGCCGCGGTCATTTGGCTACGGCACGAATTTCCTGTGCAGAGTACAACGATGGAACGCATATGCTATTTCCTTTTCCTTATTTCAGGCTATCGGGAAGAGTTTCGACCCACTTCTTGATTTCGTCGCGCACACGGCGGTAGGCGTCGAGTTGCTCCTGTTCGGATCCGCCCCGTGCCGCAATTGCGCGGGCGAGCTTGGGAGGATCGTCAAAGCCCACATGAACTTTGCGGGTGTTGCCAGGAAAGGTTGGGCACGTTTCATCTGCGTTGCCGCAAACGGTGACCACATAATCAAAACCGACATCGAACAAGGTGTTCACGTTCTTGGAAAAATGACCTGAAATGTCAATGCCCACTTCGGACATGACGCGTATTGCGTTTGGGTTCATACCGTGGGTTTCGATGCCCGCGGACCACACTTCAATTTGGTCGCCTTTAAGGGCTCGCGCCCAGCCTTCGGCCATTTGGCTGCGGCATGAGTTGCCGGTACAGAGCATGAGGACTTTGATTTTGGTTGGCATGAGGACTCCGGGGGGGAAGTGTAAAGTGGAAAGTGTAAAGTTGGCACAAGTGTATGCAACAAAGATGCAATCAGGCTGGTACACTGGTCCGTGCATAGATGGTAGTGCATCCAAGTGCCTTCACGGCGGGCGCAAACGAGGCCAAGGCGGCGCAGCGGCGAGAGATGCCGGGAAATATTAAACTCAGGTTCTTGCAGGGTTTGAGCCAGACTGCAGACGCAATGTTCCGCACCATCGGCCAGAATCTGCACGAGCTTAAGCCGTAGTGGATCCCCCAGTACTTTGAGGGAGCGAGCGAGGATTTGAGTATCGATTTGGTTTTTCATATATGCATAAAAGTGCAGGTATGCTGTAAATATATGTTTCATTTGTTAGCAAATGGTTAGGAATTTCGGGCCGATGCCTGGCAATGCGCGCTCTTGACTTTTGGAAAGTATTTGCTTATATTTGCAAATATGAAATTAACGGTTCCCCAGTCCACGGCATGTTGTAGCACCAAAGGCTCCTTTAAGCCTGCATCTGCTGCCACGATCAAGCGGCGGGCCAATATTTTCAAAGCCATGGGGCATCCATCCCGCATGAAAATCTTGGAAATCCTTGCGGCAGGGGAAACCTGCGTTTGTGAAATAGCGCCGGTGGTGGGTTCCGATATGTCTACGGTCAGCAGGCATTTGGCCGTGCTACGCAATGCGGGTCTCATCGAAGACGACAAGCGTGGTCTCAATGTCTTTTACAAGTTGTCCATGCCTTGCGTTCTGGACTTTTTTCAGTGTATCGATTCGGCTTCTTGACCTTTTTTTGAGTAGGTATTTGCATGAATGGCAAAATAAGCATGAAATGGGCTTTAGGACTTTTCGCCTTTGCGGCATGGGCGGTTCTCTATTGGCATTTAGAAGCCATTTCCAATTTAGCGGTACAAGGGCTGACGCATCTATTCACATTCCTGCAGCCGGGTAATCGCGCCTTTGAGTCTTTTGTGTTTTTCTTGTATGACACCCCTAAGGTCATGATGCTCCTGGTGACGGTGGTGTTCGGGGTCGGTATAGTCCGCACCTTTTTCTCGCCAGAGCGCACGCGTAAATTACTGGCAGGCCGCGGTGCTTTTACGGGCAATGCCCTGGCTGCCCTGCTCGGTACTGTCACTCCCTTTTGCTCGTGTTCCGCAGTACCGCTCTTTATTGGATTTCTGTCCGCAGGAGTGCCTCTGGGAGCCACGTTCTCATTCTTGGTCAGCGCCCCCATGGTCAATGAAGTCGCCTTGGTGCTTTTGTTTGGTATGTTCGGATGGAAGGTTGCGGCGCTCTATATGGGAACGGGACTTGCCGTGGCGATGATTGCTGGGTATGTGCTGGGCCGTGTAAAGCTAGACCACTTGGTGGAGGATTGGGTGTGGGCCATTCGCAGCAGCACACAAACTGCCGATGCCAAACTTACTTGGAGTGAGCGTGCTGGAGCGGGTCGTGACGCAGTCCGGGAAGTGGTCGGAAAAGTTTGGATGTGGGTGCTTTTAGGGATTGCCGTGGGTGCGGGAATTCACGGGTATGTGCCACAGGATTTCTTTGTGAAGATTCTGGGTGCTGGCGCTTGGTGGTCGGTGCCGCTGGCGGTGCTTCTCGGTGTACCCATGTATTCCAATGCTGCAGGAATCGTTCCCATTATTTCAGCGTTACTGGAAAAGGGTGCAGCCCTAGGCACATCACTCTCTTTTATGATGGCGGTGATCGCACTGTCTCTGCCCGAAGCCATTTTACTGCGCAAGGTTTTGAAGCCGAAGTTGCTGGTCATTTTCTTTGGAACCGTGGCGTGCGGAATCATGCTGGTTGGGTATCTCTTTAATTTCTTACTCTGAACAATCAAAAATTCACAATCATAACCATACAGGAATAATCATGAAACAAATTCAAGTGCTCGGCGGTGGTTGCAGCAAATGCATCATTCTCGCGGAAGAAGTCAAAAAAGCTGCCGATGAAATGGGCATCGAAATTCACGTGGAGAAGGTGACCGACTATCCTACCATCCTTGGTTTTGGGGTGATGACGACACCCGCTCTGGTGGTCGATGGCAAGGTCATGTTCTCAGGGAAAGTATTAAAGGCAGATGCGCTGAAAGAGTACCTCAAATAATGCGCGCGAAAGGCGTTCTCTCTTTGGTAATGCTGCTTGCATTTGCCCTTCCGCTTTGCGCAGCCAAGCCTAAGGTGACGTTTGTGGAGCTTGGTTCGGTGAATTGCATTCCCTGTAGAGCGATGGCAAAAATAATGGATGCACTCGAAAGCAAATATCCACGGGATTTGCATATCGTATTTTATGATGTGTGGACCGAAGCGGGGAAGCCTGCTGCAGCACAATTTGCAATCCGCTCCATTCCAACCCAGGTATTTCTGGACTCCACAGGGAAAGAATTTTTCCGCCACGAAGGCTTCTTTCCCCAAAAGGAACTGGAAAAAGTTTTGGCTGGGAAAGCGGTAAAACGGTGATTTTAGATCTGTTGACGCGCCTCGCAGAAATGCTGTGGGCGAGCCCAGGGCTTGCTGTGGCGGGGGCTTTGCTGTGGGGGATCGCGAGCGTGCTTCTTTCTCCCTGTCATTTGGCGGGCATTCCATTGGTGATGGGCTTTGTCGCCAAAGAAAGCGGTGGTACCAAGCTGCGCGCGTTTCTGCTCTCCTCGGTATTTGCGTTGGGAATTCTGTTGACCATGGTGATTCTTGGTGTGGTCACTGGGATGCTCGGTCGCATTTGGGGTGACATCGGACCGTGGGGAAATCGTCTTGGTGCCTTGGTGTTTGCCGCGGTGGCGCTTATTCTTTTAGATGTGATCAGTATCCCCAGCGTTGCGATTTCTCGGCAAGAACGCTTTAGAGGGGGAGGATTGGGTGCTGCTTTGCTTCTGGGCGGGTTGTTTGGAACGGTGCTCGGCCCCTGTGCATTCGCCTTTTTTATGCCTGTACTCAGCCTCGTATTCACATCCGTTGCGCTGCAACCGTTCTTTGCGCTGGCCTTGCTCTTGGCTTACGCTGTTGGCCATTGCTCGGTAATCATACTTGCAGGCACCGCGTCCACCTTGGTTTTGCGCATTACCCAGGCTCCCCGCAATGCCCGTTGGATCAAGTGGGCCCGCAAAGTGACAGGAGTTCTCGCCTTGGCAGGTTCGATCTGGTTTGCCACCAAATAGCAAGGACCTTGATGTTAGCTAAATTTGCGGCATGGAAACCAAACTTGTCTATAAATCGATCCCCTCGGGGCAGTTGCAATGCCGTGGCACCTTGATCTGGAATGAAGCAACCCTCTCGGCGGTGCTCATTGACCCGACCGACGATCCTACGCCATTTTTGCAAATCATCGACGACAAGAAACTCATGGTAAAGGCCTTGTTGCTTACACATGCCCATGTGGATCATGCCGCTTCCTGTTGCGCGGTCGGCCGCGTACTGGGTCTGATTCCGCAATTGCATCCGGATGACTTGCCGATCTACCACAGCATTCCCCAGCATGGCGCCGCGTATGGCATTCAAGTTCCCGCCATGGGCCTTGAACCCATTGCGCTGACGCATGGGCAGATCATCGACATCGAACCTGGATTCTCTCTCGAAGTCTTGCACGTTCCAGGGCATACTCCCGGTTCGGTGACTTTCTATAGCGCAAGTCTCAACCTCGCCATAGTGGGTGACACGCTCTTTTACGGATCCGTGGGCCGCACCGATTTGCCCGGCGGAAGCCATAGTGCAATAGTCCATTCCATTCAAACGATTCTGTACAAACTTCCACCCGAAACCATCGCTATTCCAGGTCATGGCCCCACGACAAAAATCGGCTACGAGATGGTGCATAATTCCTATGTAAAGGCACTGAAGGGTTCCTGATAATATCAATCCCCTTGTAAATCCATAAGGAATTTGAGATCATGGTAGTGGAGACGCCTGATGCACCTTATGGTTACGAACAAAGAAAAAGAGATTCAGGTTAGGCTTGGTGCTGCCCTGCTTTTGGTTGATATCCAGGAATACCACGAGAAAATCCTGAATGTCTTGCGCATCGGTTTTCCGGTGTTCATTGACTTATCCAACATGAATGAAATTGATATCGCTGGAATCCAGTTGTTGCTGTCACTGCGCATTGAGGCGCAACAAAATGGCATCGCACTCTCAATCCATTCTCCGTCCCCATCCGCTAAGCGCATCTTTGATTTTTTGAATATTTCGCAGCAGTTATTGCAAGAGGCGACCAATGGATCTGGAAACGTCGCGCAATGAATTAGTGCAGGAAGCGCGCGAACAACTGTCCGTCCTGGAGAACGGTGTTTTAGCAATGGAACATAGCGGGGTGGGCGGGAGTGCCATTCATGAAGTTTTCCGTGCCGTGCACACCATAAAAGGATCTGCAGGCATTTTTGCCTTGGACCCTTTGGTGCGTTTTGCCCATGAGGTCGAATCGGCTTTGGAGGGGATTCGCTCTCAAGCGCGTCCTGTGCGTAAAACGGATGCGGAGCTATTGTTTGCGTGCAAGGATTACTTGACGGGAATGATCAACGAGTTGGAGCAAGGTAAAAATGAGGTGACCCCAGATCCTGTGCAGGGGGAATCCTTGCGCAAGCGATTATTGGCTATGACGACTCCAGTTCCTGGCCCAGCCGACGTGTCGCAAAAATGGAATTTAGAGCTAAACCTGCAGGAAAATAGCCTGCAGCAAGGGATTGATCCTCTAGCGTTACTTCAGTACATCCAGCAATACGGGGCTATTTCGAATTTGCAGACTTTGGCGGACTCACTACCCGCAGCGGCAAAGCTTGATCCGGAACGTCTCTATTTAAAGTTCAAAATGCAGTATGCAAGCACGTTGAACCGCGATACCCTTTTAGAGCTCTTTAAGCTTGCAGAAGGGTGTTCTGTGCAATTTGAGCCTGTCGAAGAGGCTTGCCCAGTGGTAAAGCAAGTTTCCAGTCTTCCGCGCAAGGAACAGCGCTACTTGCGAGTCGAGGTCGAAAAGCTGGATCGTCTGATTGATCTGGTGGGGGAGATGGTGATTGCCTCAGCCACCGCGAAAGTGGAGGCAAAGAATCAGGAGCAAGCGGTGCGGCTGGAATCTTTGGATATGGTGCAAGCATTGGTCGAAAGCATTCGTGGAGCATCACTGGCCTTGCGCATGGTTCATATCGGTGAGGTGTTTTCACGTTTTCCGCGGGTTGTGCATGATCTCTGTAAAGAGATAGGAAAAGAAGTCCAACTGGAAATTTCAGGTGCAGAGACCGAACTCGATAAATCCATAGTGGAAAAACTGGTAGATCCTTTGACTCATTTGCTTCGCAATGCAATTGACCACGGCATTGAAGCTCCTGCAGTCCGAGTGGCGCAAGGAAAGCCATCGGTAGGGATTATCCACTTGAGAGCATGGCAGGAAGGTGGAAGTGTATTGATCCAAGTGGCCGATGATGGTGCGGGGCTCAATTCAGATAAAATTCTTGAGAAAGCGCGAAAAAAGGGGCTGCTCGCGCCTGAACAAGTGTTGAATGAGAAAAATATGATGAGGCTGATCTTCGCAGCGGGATTTTCTACTGCTGAGCAGGTGACCAATTTGTCGGGGCGTGGTGTCGGGATGGATGTAGTCCGGCAAAATATTGAGCAGTTGCATGGTCAAGTCGACATCGTATCGGAGTCTGGGAAGGGTTGCGTATTTACCCTGCAGTTGCCACTGACGCTCGCCATTATCGATGGACTTCTTTTCGAGGCTGGCGATTCTTTGTGGGTGGTTCCGCTTGACCAAGTTGTGGAGTGTGCCGAGTTGAATGATATGGATGTGTATCAGAATTTGGTACAGATGCGGGGTGAGTCTTTTCCGATTCTACGCTTGCGCGAGATGTTTCAGATCGGAAAGCATCCGCAAGATAAAGAGCGGATCATTGTGGTGCACAATGGCCACCAGCATTTAGGAATTATAGTAGACCGGTTCGTCGGCGAAGTGCAAGCGGTGATCAAACCTTTGAGCCGGATATTTCGCAATGTCAAAGGGATCAGTGGAACCACAATTCTAGGCAGTGGCCAGTTGGCGATGGTTCTGGATGTTGCTGCTGTAGCCCAAGTGCATCAGAGTCGTGAAGTCAATCTTTGGAAAAAACAAATGGAAAGAGGGGTCGTGCATGAAATTGTTTAGTCCGTTCAAATTAGCACATAAATTACTGCTTGCGGTCTTTGCATGCACATTATTAACAATTGGAATTGGCGGATATAGCTGGGTCCATATGACCGAAATGCAGCAAATGCTGGATTATACCTATTCCAAGAATTTGCGTGCCGTGCGCTTGCTTTCCGAAGCAAATATCCGGCAAGGATCCCATAATCGCGTGTATGCGCGCTTGCCCTCTTTGCATAACTCAGAAGACCGTAAGGCTGCGGTAAAGCGCGCCGTCGTCCATATGTCCATAGAGACGTCGGTGCTCAAGGAGTTGCGCAAGATGAGTATGGAACCACGCGAGGTGGCGCTCTACGCAAAACTCGATACCATGCTTCCGCACTATCTTTCCGTAAACGAACGGGTGTATACACTAGCGCAGAAAGGAAAGCTGGTCGAATCTGCGGATCTGTCCAATGGCGAAGCCCGCGCGGCATCCGATTCGGTTGTGTACACCCTAAAAGCCTTGGTGGACATCGCCGACAGTTCGGCCAAAGAAATGGATATCAAGTCCATGAACACGGCCACGGAGACTCGGAAAATTCTGGTGGCAATGGTACTGTTTTACGTTCTGATCGTATCTGCGTTTGGCTTTTTGGTGGCACGTCATGTTGCACGTCAACTAGGCGGAGAGCCTGAATATGCTACGTCTGTGGTCAGAAGAATTGCCTCAGGAGATCTCACCGTTAATATTGATGTCAGTAGTCAAGATTCATCTAGCCTTTTGTTTGCCATGAAAGGAATGAAGGAACGGCTCAATTCCGTTATTCAGGAAATTTGGAATTCTGCTGATTTAGTGTCCATGGCAATGTCACAAATCGCAATTGCAGCGCAGTCTCTGGCCCAGAATGCATCCGAAGAAGCCGCCAATGTCGAGCAAACATCTTCAGCCGTGGAACAGATTTCGTCCACTGTGGCGCAAAATGCGGAGAATGCAAAGAAAACGGATGGGATCGCGAGTACCTCACTGGGGCAAGCGCAGGAAGGTGAAGATGCCGTGCGAAAGGCTGATCTGGCTATGCGGCAAATCGCAGGGAAAGTGAAAATCATCGATGACATCGCAAACCAGACAAACTTACTTGCGCTGAATGCGGCGATTGAAGCTGCGCGCGCGGGCGAACACGGCAAGGGTTTCGCAGTGGTGGCAGCAGAAGTCCGCAAGCTTGCGGAGCGTAGCCAGGTAGCTGCGCGTGAAATTGGAGAGGTTGCCGCGAACAGCGTGCTTATGTCCGAACGTGCAGGGTCACTTTTCGAAAATCTATTACCATCGATTCGACGGACTGCCGATCTGGTGCAAGAAATTTCAGCGGCATCCCGGGAGCAACGCACGGGGCTCGAGCATATTAATGAGTCAGTCCTGCAGTTGACACAGACCACCCAGTGCAATGCATCTGCGGCAGAACAACTTTCAGCCACCGCAGCCGAAATGAGTGCACAGGCCCAACAATTGCAAGGCGTAATTAAATTCTTTAAGGTGGATGGTGGACGCCACGACAATGGAGTATCTGTTCCGCGCACCTTGACATCTGTTCAACCGACCTATCACTCCTATGATGACCCGAATTTGCGCAAATTCTGAGGAAATGGATGTCCAGAATTATTTTAAAGATCCAGATAGGGGAATATGTCTTTGGGCTACCCGTCGACCATGTGCGGGAGGTCATTGGATATTTAGCACCGACGATCATGCCTGGTGTTCCTGATGACTTTTGTGGACTGATTAACTTACGCGGTTCGGTCATTCCTGTCTTGGATTTGAAAAAGCGACTCACCAATACTCCGTTTATTCCAGGGGTACACGCGAAAATTGTAATTCTGGAAATTGAATTTGAGAATAGTAAGCTTGTTTTAGGGGCTGTGGTGGCCCGGGTCCTTGAAGTCGTTACCGTTGAAGACGAGCAATTGGAAGTTCGCCCCGCGTTTGGGCTCGGAGTTCGCCCTGACTTCGTTGAATCTGTGGTGCATATGGATGGAGTGATGTTCTATATGTTGAATATTGCGCTAGTATTTTCTGTGGACGAGCTTGCTTCCTTAGTGGAGTCCTGAGGTCAATATGGCGATTCAAGTTATGATTGTCGATGATTCCGCACTGGTGCGTCAGGTGCTTTTGGAATTACTGGATAAGCAAGGCGATGTTGAAATTATGGGGATTGCAGCTGATCCCCTATTTGCCATGCAGAAAATGCAGCGCCAATGGCCCGATGTGGTAATACTCGATATCGAAATGCCACGCATGGATGGCCTCACGTTTCTTCGGCAGATTCAAACAGAACGGCCAACACCAGTTATCATTTGTTCTGCCCATACCGGAATTGGAAGCGTCACGGCTCTAAAGGCGCTTGAGGCAGGAGCATTTGCCATCTTTGCCAAACCAAACCTTGGCCTTAGAGACTATTTGGTGGATTCCTCCAGCGATCTTTTGGCCACAATTCGTGCCGCTTCCATCTCAAAACCACAACTGTTGAGTCTGCCTGCTCCCAAACTCCTCCCCGATGTGATATTATCTCCTCCCGATAGCAGTCGCGCCGCGCCGGTAACCCAACGCATTGTGGCGATAGGGTGCTCCACTGGGGGCACGCAAGCACTGGAATTCATTTTACAAGCTTTGCCTGCCAGTGCTCCTGGGATAGCGGTCGTGCAGCATATGCCTGAAGCATTTACCAATGGTTTTGCGCAACGCTTGAACAGCATCTGTAAAATTCATGTGGTAGAAGCCAAAAATGGCGATCGCATGATTCCGGGATGCGCATGGATTGCTCCTGGTGGCAAGCATATGCTAGTGCACCGCATCGGTTCTGAGTACCAAATCGAAATCATGGATGGCCCCTTGGTTTCGAGGCACCGCCCTTCGGTGGATATCCTATTCCGTTCCGTCGCGGCGTGCGCAGGAAAGAATGCCGTGGGATTTCTGCTTACCGGCATGGGTGACGATGGAGCCCGGGGCATGAAAGAAATGCATGACTGTGGCGCGACGACGTATGCGCAGGATGAAGAAACTTGCGTGGTCTATGGTATGCCAAAGGAGGCCGTAAAGCATGGTGGTGTGGACCATGTCATACCGCTCTGGAATGTGGCGAAAACCATCAGCGCCCTTTGAAGCGGTCGCGCAGTTTTTTCAAGTCCACCGTGGTTACCGTTTCTTCGACTTCGTCCGGGTCGGCTTGCGGCTTACGCAAAGCATTCCAGCGCAGTTCAATTTCGAGTCCCATTAGCGATAATTCTTCCAGGTAACCTGCGTCAAACGTAGTGCGGCCCGATTCCAGGCGGGTAAGGGCTTCGCGCAGTTCCACGCGGCGATTCTGTGGCAACAGGTTGCCACTGAACCACGGGCGGAAACGTTCGCGCAGGGTTTTCCAGCGTTTGCTGTGCGCCTCGCGGGCGTCCCGGCGTAGAACCAGCCATTCGCGGTAATCATCCAGGCCGTGCAAATCCCAGGGACCAGTGGCCGCATCTTCGCTGCAGGCTGCCGCAAGACATAGTCGTTCGCCCAAATCTTCGGCGCGGTCCTGCAGTTCGCATAATTCACGCCAGCTGGCTTCGAGTTTAAGCCCTTTACGTACGCGTTGTGTGCATTCGCGCAGTTGTCCCCAGGCATGCACAAAGGCTTCGATACCCAGCATCGCAGAGTCCACCACGTTGCGCGTCATGGCCAGGCGGATGCGTTCCGGTTCGTCGGCGACCTTGCGACCTAAATCGCCAAACCCGCCGATTTTGCGCCCTTGTAGGCCTTCGAGGCCTGTGAAACGTTCAAGGCGCAGGCCCAGGGTTTTCGCTTCCTGATTCGCCTTGGTGTCTTGAATGGATAATAAAAGACAGCCGAGCAACTGTTCGCGTTCGAGTGGCACCCATTCGGCATCCGCACGCGCACCCAGAACTTCGAGCACACTCAAACGGTCGCGTAACAATTCAGCCATGGGGCCAATTGCCGCCAGGGTTTTCACCTCAGCACGCTGACACCACCAGTCGCATTCGCTCGCATCCAAAAAGCCGTATCCAAAAGTAAGAGAACCTTCGTTTATGCGCGCTTCACCATAGCCATACACCACGCCGTGGGGCAGATTCCAAGGAACCGTGCACAGCGGTTCTACCGGCAAATGCTTGCGCTCTGCGTAAAATAACGTGCGCCCTTGCAAAAATACCTGGGCCGTTCCCCACTCCGGAGAAAGCTCGAACTTGAGGTCGCGCTTGGCGTCGCGGTCGAATACATCTAAATGAAGGCGTAGATGGGTGTCTTTCTGGGGTTGCACATGAATTGACAACTCACCGGCTCCAGGAATGGCGCGGAAAGCGTCCAGTAGCAATACCAGCGGTGGAGCATCGGGGTTCGCGCCCAAGGCTTCGATCCAGGAATCTTCGAGATTCTCCCGTTCTGCTTCGAGCTTTTTGCGCGAAGGTCCGGGAATTTGTTCGTACAGCGCGTCGAGCATCCAGCCGCGCCACTGCGGCAACTGCCGCGCCAAACGGGAAGGGGTAAGCCGTGACCACAGCGACAAACTGATCTCAAGGCGTAAACCATCGCGCGCATGCTTACGGTCAAAGATGAGTTCGCCAGTGACGCGAGTGCCTTCGATGGTAAAGGTTTCGAGCGCACCGCCGTCTTGCGCTTGGCCTTGCAGCACTTTGTTTTTCTGTTGTTTTTGCAACAAGTCGCGCATGGAGGTTGTGGCGCGCCCACTGGGCAAATTAAAGATCGGCGCACCGCGCAACTCATCGTCGCTCACCCAAGTCTGCACACTGAACGCGAGGCCTTTCTCGGTATTGGCTTCAATCCAGCGCTTAAGGTCCGGGAGCGAGGTAATGTCGGGTGCGATATTCTGGTAGTATTCGACCACCATGTCTTCGGTGGGGGCAAGGCCCCAGCGGCGCAGGCGCGCTTCGGTGGCGCGCAAATGCTCCAGCACGCGCAAATTATTTTCCATAAACAGGAACGAGCGTGCCAGGTTTCCTTCCACAATGGCGTCGCGCCAAAAAATACGCGAACATGCCGCAGGATCGACGCGCCCAAAATCAACGCGTTTGCCCCTGCTGATCACCATGCCGCGGAACTGTACTTCTTCTACAGCTTCCACAAAGCCACGCTCCTGGTTCCATGCAGGGTCATGCCAGCGGCGCGTGCAGAATTCTTCGGCCACCTGCAAAATCCATTCGGGGCGGATTTCGGCACAACGCGCCAAAAAGACCCGCGAAGTCTCACGCACTTCAGCCGCAAAGACCCATTCGGGACTCTTGCCGTACACATCGGAACCAGGGAACAAATGCGCTTCGCGCCCGCCGATGCTCCGGTAGCAGGCGTTTTCGATGTCGCGCCGTGCGATACCGCCCAAAAAGCCGCCCAGAAGCGCAATGTGCAAATGGTCGCGATGGAACGTTTCGAGGCCACACGCGCGCTCTGCGATGTCGAACTGCAGAATGCGTCCAAACTGCTCGTACAGGTCCATCCACTCGCGCATACGTAGAAAATGCAGCCAATTCTGCTCGCATAGCTTGCGCAATTTATTGAGCGAATCACCCTTTTTCCAGTTGGTGTGCACCAGATTCCAGACGCGCACCAAAGTCAAGAAATCCGATTTGTTGCCGCCATGTTTACGATGGCATTCCCTGGCCTTGTCGCGTTCCGGGCCTTCCATGGGCGTGATGCGAGGGTCTTGTAGCGAAAGCGCTGCTGTGACAATGAGTGCGGGTTGCAATACCCCC
>Ga0209125_1002543_pt1 | contig 13900 bp, 13 predicted proteins | sample BarGraIncub1131A_FD_184503 | JGI IMG/M metagenome (GOLD analysis project Ga0209125, IMG submission 184503) | Arctic peat soil microbial communities from Barrow, Alaska - Barrow Graham LP Incubations 11-31A (SPAdes) (version 2) | ecosystem: Environmental > Terrestrial > Soil > Wetlands > Peat... | reverse complement strand
AAAAGAAAAGAAAGTGCTTCAATAAAACCATTTATTGTGAATATTTATAATAGGTGATACAATATAGTTCATGACGGAACAATTCCATTATGAACTATATTGTATTTTGATTGGAGGATTACTATTATGAATTACAATAATTTAAAGATTAAGCAGGCAGGAGAAATGGTTCAATCTTTTATGGCAATTAGTAGAGTTTTAATAAAATTTACATCACAAAACGCTGATGGTCTTGGACTTACATTACAACAGATGGGAATTTTGAATATAGTAAGTACTTTTCCTGAAATAACCCTTAAAGGGGTAGTAGAAAAGTTAAATCTACCCAAAAGTACGGTTAGTGTTAATGTTGATAGTCTCGTTAATTTAGAACTTATTAATAGGAATATTATTGAAGAAGACCGAAGAGAAGTTCATTTAACTTCAACTCCAAAAGGAAAAGAGCTATCCCAAAAGTCTTCTCAAAACGCCCTATCATATAGAGCTATGATTTTAGCATTAGAAAAAATACCCGAAGAAGATGTTCAGGCTCTAATTCGCACACATAAAGAGCTTTTAAACCATTTGGGAGACTGCAAGTTTTAAGTCACAATCTTCCTAAAGTTCATCTTAAATAACTGTAAGAATTACTTAATAAATTAGATGAATTGGACGGGTTATGTCTATAATGTGAGTGCGACACTTTGCTAATTTAAACGATTAGTCATTAACCGTAGGTTAAGAGAACTGATAACTTGAAAAGTCGAATGATAGGGTAACGCCTTAAAGGGCTTTCGATGATACTCCGAATAGCGAAGCTATAAGTAAGTTAAGTTTTGTTATAAGCTCGGTGAAGTCGGCTGAGGTCATCCCCTAACAGATTAGCTGAGGAAATGTAATCATTTAGCTAATGGTGGTGTGTTATCTTTAAATACAACATATCGCAATCTTGATCTACTATCTAAAAGTGCAAGAAGTGAAAAAATTAAATTCCTAAGAACGGAATATAAGAATAACAAGGAATATATCGAGAATAATTTAAGGGGGAAGCAAAATGAGCAATTATTATAATATTAGAGGGAAAAACCTCTACACTGAAATTTTAGGAGAGGATTCAGCTCCAGTACTGTTATTTATTCATGGTGGTCCAGGTGGAGTTGGTGTTGCAGATTTTATCAAATATCAGGGTAGTAGATTATCAAAGAACTTTAAAGCTATAGCTCCGGACCAAAGGGGTATATGGAGATCTGAATCCATTTTGGATGAAGAAGATATCTCAATAGAAGATATTATTGAGGACTTTGAAGAACTAAGAAAAAATTTACATATAGAAAGATGGTCACTACTAAGTCATTCATTTGGTGGATATATTGCTGTTCTTTATGCTAATTTATATCCTGATTCTATTGAATATATGATTTATGAAAGTCCATCTTTTGATTTTGCACTTTCAGAGCGTTCTTTGCTAAATGCAGCAGCCAAGGAATTAATTAAGTCAGGAAATACAGTATTGGCAGAAGATTATTTTAAAGCTTTAAGAAAAATTACGGATTATAAAGAGATTAATAGACTACTATTGAAGGCGTCAAATGAGCTTGGAACCGACTGTAATAACTATATGTGGTTTGGAGAAGATAAGCAAATTATTAATACAATAGCTATAACCTCTAATGATTCCAAGAGTTTATGGAATAAATCTACAAATACTAGAATCAAATTACTGAATGATTGGCGGGTATATAATGATGTATTTACTGAATTATCAAATATAAATAAGCCTTCTTTGTTAATTAGAGGTAAATATGATCCGATAACTTGTGATGTACAAGCAGCAGAATTTTTGAATCGAGTGTCAGACAAAGAAGTGATTGCATTTGATTTTTCCAGTAATTGGCCTAGGAGTGAGGAGCCTGAAAAATATTGTGAAGTTATAACAAGTTATATACATAAGAAAATGAGTCAACTTTTATACAAATAACTGGAAGAGTTGCATTTGCATATTTATTGGCCCTAAATTGGGTATTGTAGGAATTGCATTAAGCTGTCTTATTGGGTGGATTGCGATGCTTGCTTATGAAGTTCCTCTTCAGATTAAACACAGAAAAAGTTATTCATGTTAAATGGCTAAACTAATGTTGTTGATGAGCATTTTCACGAGATAATATTTGCTACACTTATAAATGTATTCGAGTTAGGTATTGCTGTAAAAGGCAATGCTTTCTTCTTTATATTCCTTCATAGCAAAAATACCATAAAATCCATTTCTGAGAATGCAACTTTTCGCAAGTAGTAGGTGTAGCAATTTATAGTATTCCTGATATTGAGATTAAGTTCTCAATATACTCTATCTTTAAAAATATATATCCGAAAATTCAATTTTGGCAGTTTGAATAACATTATTGTCACTACGCATTAATTTGCTATTAACTTCATTACATGAAGCTATCTCATCGATATTTATTGGTTTAACTATAGGAAGAAATATTGTAAATGTACTTCCTTTACCTAACTGGCTTTTCAAACATATTTCGCCACCCAGTACATCCACAAGAAGTTTAACTAGGTACAGTCCGAGTCCTGTACCTTCTGCTTGCCTTGACAAACTTGTATCTGCCTGTCCGAATCGTTCAAAAATAACTTCCTGTTTATCATTAGGAATACCCAAGCCCTCATCTTGAACACTTACTGAAATCATATTTGTATTTTTATGTTTTTTTATTGATAGACTCACAGTAATTGATTTTGAATTAGGAGTGAACTTTAAAGCATTAGATAAAAGGTTTAGTAGAATACGTTCTAGCTTCTCTTCATCAAAGTAAATATTCATTATTCTTAAATCAGTAGTAAATTTTAGATTTACGTTTTTCTGCTTAGCATATACCCGTACAGAGTTCACAACTGATTCAACAACATACTTAATATTAGAATTTGAAATATTTATTTTCACTTGATTTGAATTCATACGAGTGATATCAAGTAAATTTTCAACTAAACGAAGTTGCCTGTTTGTATTCTGATTAATAATCTTTAAATAATTACTTAATTTTTCAGTAACTTCTGTACTGCATAAATGTTCAATTGCTTGTAATGCTAAACTTATAACTGCCAATGGAGTTTTCAATTCGTGAGTAATAAGATAAAGAAAATCATCTTTAATTTTAATAGCGTCTTTTAGTGCTTCATTCTTTTCTTTCTCTGTAATTAATAACAACTCCTGTTGTTTCTTAATATAAAATTCATTGTTTACAACCTCAGAAATATCGTGATGTAACACTACTACTGAGACCAATTCATTTCTCTTATTAAATATCGGGGTAGCATTAACCTCTGTAATCTTAAGCTTATCAGTTCGTTTTATGACTATTCTTTCATTTCTTATTTTTTCACCTCTAAAAGCTCGCATTGTAGGTATATTTTCTTTAAGAATAATCTTATTATCTAAATTATAATATTGAAATCCATTATAAATAGTATCTCTATTAGTCAGAGAATCTATTTCAGGATATAATTTACGAGCCTCAGGGTTAAAATGAGTAATTTCACCATGTTTATTATAAATTAGGAAGGCATCAGGCATGTTTTCAATAATGCTCTCTAATTTCTGATTCTGCTGTACAATCATCTTGTTTTGTCGTTCTATTCTTTGATTTTTTAAGACTCTTTCAGTGGCATCAGAAGTAGTGAACATTATGTATTTCATTATTCCATTTTCAAAAATAGGTGTTCGATTGGAATCCCAATAAGTTGTGCCTCGCTTAAATTTTTCGAATTTTATTGCTTTACGATAGCTGGACTTACGTGACTCAATAACGGTTTTAGTAATATTTTCAGATTCTGTTCCTACATATCCAGTTATGATTTCTCTAATAGTTAGACCAATACAAGTTTCTTGCTCATTAAAAGGAAAATCCTGAAAATCAAGATACTTTTGATTTGCTTTAACCATTATTAGATCAGGAACGCTGTAAATAGCTATACCCACTATGTTATCGGACAATATTTGTTTTTCAAAAATCAGCTTATCATCTAGTCTAGAATTTAATTTCTCAACAAAAGTATATATTTTCTCATTTGCTTCTTTACCATAAAAAAGTGATATGTTCACTTCTCTTGCAGAAAGCGACTTCGTGAATACATATCCTGAATATTTACCGCTAATATTATCAAGAAGTATTTGTGAATTAATTCTTATCATGACACCAATTTCTATAAGTGACTTGCCGAGTAACTCATCCAATGCATACCCCGTGAATTTAATAAATTCTTTATTAGCCTCTGTTATAATGTTATCGCACGAATACAAACATGGTTTTATTACTCTGTTATTAAACTTATACTTCATGACATTACCCCCATTAAGTAAGTGATATATTTCCATTTTATTTTTTTACTTAAATTTATCAACTGACCTTAAAAATCCTCTTACTTCTTCAGTTACTAAATCAATTCATGTACTTTATCTAGCATTTTCTCAAATAAGTCCATAAAATATCTAATTTACATCGTTTTATAATCCCTTCTCTTTATACAAAATTTAACATGTTATTATGACTTTCTAAGGAATCTAGAAATAAAAGGTTTAAAAAACCAGTCTGCTTACACAGAATGGGTGGGTTGCACCATAAACTCCATACGTTCCAGGTGCCCAATTACAGAACGTACTTCCTCATTCCCCTAAAAACAGGTATATCCTTACATATATATTCTATATTAGGTGAGTTAATACCTTTTATTAAGACAGAATATTTGCCACTATTTACCACTATATTGTGACATATTATCACAAAAAAGCCTGATTTATAAAATAATTTTTAAACTTGCCGTAATTCAATCGGAAAAATGCCTTCAACAAAAATTGGGCCACTGGCTTCTTCTTCAAGATCCTGAAGGAGTTGGATGGAACGTATAATATGCTTCTGAATCAATATAATAGGAAAACAATAAATTGTTTAAATTAATCAAAGTAACATTAAAAAAGTATTGACAAATATATGAAAAGGTAATATATTATCTTTAAAGGTAACATATTACTTATATGTGTAATATAATAGAAGTACAGAGAGGATGTTAATTATGAGTAAGGTTGAAAAGAAGAGTAATGCATAAGATGCAGTTAAATATTAATGAGATGGATAATAAAGGTGATGAGACTTAAAATCCTGAAAAACAAATAAGTAGTTATTATAAATAAGATTGAAATTAAAAGTTGCTTATGATGTAAAACTACTAAATAAGGAGAGATTATTTAGTATGAAGTACAAAAAATCTATCACTATTCTTGTGTTAATTATTTTTATTTTGGCAACGATTGCTTGCTCCTACGGGATTTTTTCTAAAGATATTTCAAGAAAAAAAGAATTTAAGGCTATTTCGGGTCAAACTGTTAAGCTATATGCTAAGGGGCTTTATAAAAACGATTCTGTTTCTGGAGGTTTACAAGCAGTAGGACAGGACATAGTGACCTTAGTAATAGGCTTACCTCTACTATTGATTTCATTGTTAATTTACAGGAAAAATTTATTGAAAGGTAAACTACTTTTAGCCGGTACCTTAGGTTATTTTTTATACACCTATACCTCCTATAGTTTTCTCTGTATGTATAACAGCTTCTTTTTAATATATGTAATGCTTATGTCCTTAAGCTTCTATGCCTTTACCCTTACAATGATGTCATTCAACATTGAAACCATTAGCTCCTGTTTTTCAAAAAAACTTCCTGTTAAATTAATCGGTGGAGTTCTTATATTCATATCCACTTGTGTAGGCATGATGTGGCTTGGAACAATTATACCACCTCTTAAACAAGGAATCCCTCCTAAGATTTTGGAGCAATACTCCACACTTACTATTCAAGTTTTGGATCTTGGATTTCTGGTACCTACTACCATACTTGCTGGTATACTTCTAATTAAAAGAAAGCCTTTTGGCTATCTATTGGCTACTGTTATAACTATCAAAGAAGTAACATTGTTAACTGCAATAATAGCTATGATTATCAGGGAAATTCATTCTGGTGTAAATGTAGGTTTGTTAGTAATTTTAATGTTCCCTATCTTTAATTTGGTACTAATCTACTTTATAATTTTAATTATGAGAAATATAGATGAAAAAATATATAGGGAGAGTATGGCCATATGAAAACTTAATTATAGAAAATAAGTCTAAGGATGATTGTATGAGTTATCATGGATTAGAATTATATTGAAGAAAACACTTCTTGAATTATGTATTTTATTGTGTGATAATTATTTAAGATTACACAAAGAGAAGGAGATATAAAATGCATATTCAGCATGTGACCTTAATGGTCAAGAACTTGGAAGAATCTATTGAATTTTATGAGACGATTACAGAACTAACTATTTCTCGCCGCTTTAAAGCAGAACCTGGAGAAATTGCATTTCTGACAAATGGCAGCGGAGAAACTGAGATTGAACTTGTCTGCATGCCACAAGGTCAGAAGTTTGAAGGCAAAGGTATGTTCATTTGCTTTGAGACGGATAAACTGGATGCAATGCATAACATTGCACAGGACAGAGGTCTTAACCCTTCTGCCATCCAGAACCCTGACATTCAAACTCGCTATTTTTATGTTTATGACCCAAATGGGGTATCTGTACAGTTACGGGTTTTTCCAAAGTGATTTTCAAAAGCTTCCGGCTTGCTGTAATATACAGTTGGGTTAATTCGCTTTCTTCTAATATTGTAAAACATCAAGAGCAGGAATGCTCTTTTTATTTTTTTGTAAAAGTAGCACCAATAGGAGGTGAGTATTATCCAGTAATATGGACAAAATAAAACTAGATGATAATTATGCCATAGGGAATTTACATATGTGGATACAAGAAGCTTTTCAATTTGAAAATGAAGTGGCTAATTAAAAGATATTAAACCATGGAGGGGATAAAATGAGTTTTAAGATTATTGCAGACTATCATACACATACCAATATTGCAAAGGGACATATTCCCTTACTTAATATTATTTTGGGAGAACATGCAAAAGGAAGTATTGAATCAAATGTTAAAGCTGGAATAAAAAGAGGATTAAAAGAAATTGCTATAACAGACCATGGTTATAAACATATTACATTCGGTATGAAACTAAATCAATATGAAAAATCACGTAAATTAATTGATGATCTTAATAAGAGTTCATTATTGAAGGAGAGTGACTTTAAGATTCTTCTTGGCGTAGAGTGTAATATTGTTACTAAAAAAGGGGATATAGATATTAAAGATGAAGTAATTGATTACCTGGACATAATATGTGTGGGTTATCATCCTGGAGCGGTACAAAATCCATTTTTATTGAGGAATTATACAGAAGCTGCAATCAATGCTATTAAAAAATATGAAATTACAATATTAAATCATCCTTTAGAGCATGTTAATCCAGATATTATCGAAATTGGAAAGGTTGCTGTTGAAAGAAATACTGCTTTGGAAATTAACAGAAGTCATAGGAATATGGATATTGAAACAATAAAAAAGTTAAAGAATATGGGTGTTAAATTTTCATTGGGAAGTGATGCACACAAATCGGAGGATGTAGGGGAGTTTGGTAAAGCTTATAATATTGCAGTTGAGGCAGGCCTTACGGATGATGATATTGTTAATGCTAATGGAAATGCACATAAATCAATGAAATTATTAAGAGATTAGGTTTGGTAGTGGTAACGGATTCTTTTCTAATATCAGAGCTACCTTTTTATTGCGTTGCAACATATTATATTTATTTTATGTATAAATGATTGTAGAAACATTTATGGCATTAGAGAAAGCGTGTTCAAAGAATGTTTAATATCAATGTTTAAAATCAATGTTTAATGCATATACTACAATTATTAAAACAAAGCTAAAAAATAAGGAATCAGGTGATTTAAATGATATACATATATAATTGTTATGGAGGAACCCACTCATCTATTTTAGCAATTGCTTATCACTTAAAAATGCTAGATGAAACCCGAGAACCGACCAAGGATGAAATATTGGAATTACCTAATTTTAATAAGTTAGTATATGGAAATTGTGGAGAACTTTTTTATTATGGAAGTGATGAAGATGGAAACAAGGTCTATGTTGTAGGTAGGGGACGTTCAAAGGTTTTAATTCCAGGATTGTATAATTTAGCTTCTATGCTTCATAAACAAAATCTAATAAATGAGAAAATTATATTTTCCAATACATCGCCAACGGTTCCATTACCAATGACCTTTGGTGGATTATTTTCTAGGTGGCTAAAAATTGATTTTATAGGGGTGCCCTTGCTTGTAAAGGGAGCAAAACAATCATACAAGGACGTTATAAAACTTGTAAATCACACAAAGAAGGCAGCAAAGGAAGATAAGTCAGAAGTTATTATTTTAGATAATAAGGAATTTAAGAAAAAATGATTTTAAATTATTATATGGGTTACAGCAACTAAAAGTGATGTAAATTTTTATCTCAAAACGGAAAAGTAATTGATACTGTTATGCCCTTTGCGATTATTACAAGTGGAACCATTATTATAGGTAATGAACTGCTTTATTATGGAGGAAACATCAAAGAAGATGGATAAGGAAGTAATTTAAGCATGAGGTTAGAGTAATCTAGCTTTAGGCTTTTATTTTTTTGCTTAATTTACTGCAGGAAAATGGTAGAAAACCGCAGTTAGAGCGATACGGTGAACCCTATCACAAGTAAAGTTAATTATTTTATTATAATTACAACTCCTAATTATTCTTATACGGATGATGTTCTTTGAAAATTGAATAATACGTAATTTAAAAGTATTTACAATTATAGAAATATAGTGATAAATCAGTATGTATAATATGCTATAATTTCTATAGATTAGGTTGAAATGGTAAAGCATTATTGGACTTTTCTATTGAACACAGTATTAAGTCACAAGCTAAATCAATTAGATTGGATGTTTACGATGGTAATATACCTGCCATTAGGATATATGAAAAATGTGCTTTTAAATATATTGATACAGTTGATTTGGGACTTGGAAACTACGGGTTGAACAGGTTTAGACTATATTCAGAATGATGGAAGAGATACACGGTAATTGGTGTTTTAAAGCATTTAATTGTTTTATGATGTATAGTATTACCTATATAAATTAATAGCACAATAAATGAATTATATGAATTACAGTCATAATGTAAAGCTTGAAATCTTTTATAATGATTAATAAGAAAGGGGATTAATATGCAAAAAATAGTTCCACATTTATGGTACGACAAAGAAGCTAAAGAAGCAGCCGAGTTTTATATCAGCTTATTTGACCAATCAAAGCTTTTAAACGTTACAGTTATTGGAGATACTCCTTCAGAAGATGCGGAAATTGTAAATTTTGAATTAGATGGGCAACCATTCGCGGCAATAAGTGCAGGTCCTTACTTTAAATTTAACCCATCGATTTCTTTGATGGTGGCTTGTACGTCTTTAGAGGAAGTTAATACTAAATGGAAAGCATTATCAGAAGGTGGCACTGAATTGATGCCGCTTGGTGAATATCCATTTAGCAAGTGGTACGGCTGGATTCAAGATCGCTATGGGCTGTCTTGGCAGTTAATGATTGTTGATAGTGGAGAAACGGTTCAAAAGATTACACCAAATTTGCTTTTCTCAAATGATGCATGTGGGAAAGCCGAAGAGGCAGTAAAGTATTACACTGAAGTTTTCGAAAATTCTGAAATAGGCATAATAAGCAAATATGGCAATGGTGAAGCGAAATCATCAAAAGCTCAGATAAATTATGCTGCTTTTAAGCTTTGTGGTGTTGACTTTTCTGCGATGGATAATGCATTTGATGTAGATTTCAATTTCAATGAGGCATTTTCACTCATTGTAAGTTGTAATGAACAAAAGGAAATTGATTACTATTGGGATAAACTTTCTGCTGTACCAGAGGCAGAGCAATGCGGATAGGTCAAGGACAAATTTGGCGTATCGTGGCAGATTGTCCCATCAAATATGGATAAAATCTTGTTTAATGGCACAAAAGATGAAATTAAAAGAGTGACAGAGGCTTTTCTTAAAATGAAAAAGTTTAACTTAAATGCCTTGGAACAAGCGCGTTTAGGACATCAATGAAGATGAATTGCTTGCTCTTCATTGATTTGGTAATGAAGTTTTTTTAAAAAAATATTAGAACAATAAGATTTCCCAATAAAAGGGCTGTAATATTACTTTTTAGTATAGTCAATTTAATTTTAATTACATCATAATAATTGTAGGAATATAAATAGGATTTTAAATTATTGAGAGAAGGTAATTAAAATGTCGATAATGGGAAGTTGAAAAATTACTTAATTGATGAGTGTAGGGACTTGTAAATCATGTTCAAAAAGGATTATTTATACAATCTTACAAATACGGAGGGTTAAAATGAATAGCAAAAAGCAAATCGTTTATGATAAATTGGATTCAATGAAGATAAAATATGAAGTTACAGACCATCTGGCTGTTTACACTATATCGGAAATGGAACAATTACGAATTGACGGCATGAGTGAGGTTGTTAAAAACTTATTTTTACGAGATGTCAAGGGTAAACGGCATTTTTTGGTTGTACTACAAAAAGATAAGAAAGTAAATTTGAAAGATTTACAGAAAAAACTCGGAAGTACATCTCTGAGTTTTGCTTCTCAAGAGAGATTATACACTTTTCTTGGTTTAGAAAAAGGTGCTGTAACACCTTTAGGAGTTCTTAACGACACAAAATCTGCGGTTGAAGTAGTGTTTGACGTGGATATTAGTACATATTCCCGCATTGGCATCCATCCGAATGATAATACATCCACTGTTTGGTTGGTATTTAAAGATTTGGAACAAGTTATTAAAAGCTGTGGAAATTCAATAACCTATGTCTCAATTTGATAAACAAGGGAAATAAACATAATTTACCTTTCGGTTGAGACATATCATTCATATAATGTGAAGTAGAAAAAATGAATACTTAATTCATGAGTCTAGGAAATATCTAGCGGACATTGCCCACAGAATTTAGAAATTCCGGAATTGTTAAAAAAGGTTCATGCTGAATTTATGAAATAAAAATCAAAATGTTAAGTTAATAGACAATCGTCTTAAAATGTGAACTAAGGGAGGCCAAATGGCTTCCTTTTAAATTGTTATGACTATTCTTAAACATAGCCTAATATTAAAATAAATAGAAAGAAATTGTGAGTTAACAAATTATACTCAGATAGTGTTCAATAATCATGAACAGAGGTATATAAGGAATTTACTGGAAGAATATATAATAGAAACGGCCTAAAGCATAATAAAAGGTGCTTTAGGCTAGGAAATCTCAATTATATTTATTTCTTGATTTTTTCACCTGTGGAAATAGTTTGGATATGCATGTCACTATCACATTATATTGTTAACATCCTTTAATATTTTCTCAAGCTTTTCGATTGCTACAATACGTTCGTTACACTTCTTGCTATCTAAACATAGATCGAAGCCTATTGACCTATAGGAACCTTCCCCAGTTGTTTTGCAGATAGGTGAAACAAAGTTTACTTCATTTTCGCCAGCTGAGTGATTGCAAAGCACACATCTATGAGCGTTATTGGAACCATAACTTGAAGTTCTGCATGCCATACCTATAAGTTTACCATCTATATTATAAACTACAAATAATTTTCTGCTGGAGTTATCAATCCAACCTAAATATACATTCTTTGAATCCTGTGCATCTAAGTTAGGTAATTTAAATTTCTTTTCCTTTTTAAATAATCTATTAATTTGCGCATTTGTAATCTTTGTCATTCCATATACATATTCATTCAATTCAGCTAAATACTTATCGATATGCACGGGGGTGGTTATTTTACTAATATCAAGTACTTCTTTTTCTTCTTCGGATGAATTTGTGAAAATATTTAATATTTGAAGGTGTTTATATGCTTTAGTAACTTCAATAATATTAGTATCTAAACAAACTCGAAAAGCATTATCTAAATCATATAAGCGCTTTCTTATATAATTATACTCATGTTTTTTAATAAAAACTTTCATAAAATCTAGCACCTCTTTTCTAAAAAATTTATTTTTATTATTCATGTAAGTAAATATGACATTACTTCCAGGTTTATTTTACAATCAGCCCGCTAACAAAAAGATGAGTGTTATTACTCCAATGAAGGTAACAATAATCATCTTGATTTAAAATGTACTTTATATTCACAATGATTTTCTTTTAAAACTTGTCTTAAATTAGGAATGATAATTTCCATTGGACTTACACAATGAAATCATAACATAGTTTAAAAGAAACATTCAATCTAATAAATAATTCTGTAATGATTATGAGCATAGAAGCTTTTATCCTCAAATTTTATAATTTTAATTGAACTTTTTTTTAAAAAATAGTACAATGTAAATATTATTTCTTAATATAATTAGAAGTTAGTATTTATGAAGGGTGTGAACAGTATGATTTACAAAAATGATTTGGATTTAAAGAAACTCCTTGCGAAGGCCATAAGAACTAAATCGGCTATACTTTGCTTGGAGATTATTTTGTTAAAATAGCTGATGTTGAATTATATGGTCTTTCTAAGTTCTTTTTGATTTACATTAAAGGGCTTTAGTTAGTGCGCAATTATTCAGCATTAGGTGATTTAATAGATGATTTCATACACTTCCTTTATATAAGAATGGAAACTGTTGCAAACGTAGCTTTGTAACAGTTTTTTTGGTCTTTGCTTCAACAAAAAATAAATTTTTGGAGGAGTAAAGATATGAAATATAGTAATGCATACAAGGTTTTACCGATTGATATAGTAAAAGTTATTCAAGAATATGTGGATGGGGAATATTTATATATACCAAGAAAAGAAGAAGAACAAAAGAAATGGGGAGAACAAAGCGGCTCAAGAGATACTTTAAAAAGAAGAAATGCGGAAATTTATTTAAAATATATAAAAGGTGCTGAAATTTTAGATTTAGCTCAGGAATACTATCTTTCCGATAAAAGTATAAGAAGAATTATTAGTCAGCAAAAGAAGATTATGCTCGAAACTAAAGTATAAGGGCTACTTCAAAATGGTTTTTTAATAGTTATTTGTATTGATGGTTGCTATTTTTATTAACACTGTGCATTAAATCTTTAACTCATCATGGCATTAGTAAAAGTAGTAATTTAATATAGTTAAATTCAAGTTTTTGTCACGTATTGGTAAATGAAAAAAAATATTTTTGAAAGGAAGATAATAATGGATATTACAATTAGAAGAGCATGCATAGATGATTTAGATGAAGTAACAAAAGTGGAAGCTAGCTGCTTCCCAGAGGCAGAAGCGGCTAGTAGAGTGTCGCTCGAACAACGTATTAAGACATTTAAAGAAAGTTTTTTTATAGCAGAAACAGATGGGAAAATGATTGGGTTTATCAATGGTTGCATTATCAATGGAACTGTTATCTATGACAAACTCTATAAAGATTCTACACTTCATATTCTAAATGGAGATTACCAGACAATTTTTGGACTTGATGTAATACCAGATTATAGAAATCAGGGAATCGCGGCACAGTTAATGAATTATATGATAAAAGCATCAAGAGTAGCAGGTCGCAAGGGACTTATTCTAACTTGTAAAGAGAGACTTATACATTATTATACAAAGTTTGGATACATGAATAAAGGTATATCTGAATCAGTACATGGGGGCGCTGAGTGGTATGATATGATTTTAGAGTTATAGTTATATTTCCAGGTGAATCAGTTTTGGAAAGATATAGTGAGCGGCTAGTTGAACATTATATGAATTTAATAACACTAAACTAAATGTATACTAAATTATACTATCAAGGAGCATTCCTGTTATGAATTAAAATGAGCTTTGAAAAAAAGAGCACCTACTGATAAAATACAGGGTATAACAGTTGCAACTTTTATCCCTAATTTA
>Ga0209125_1002541_pt1 | contig 13907 bp, 13 predicted proteins | sample BarGraIncub1131A_FD_184503 | JGI IMG/M metagenome (GOLD analysis project Ga0209125, IMG submission 184503) | Arctic peat soil microbial communities from Barrow, Alaska - Barrow Graham LP Incubations 11-31A (SPAdes) (version 2) | ecosystem: Environmental > Terrestrial > Soil > Wetlands > Peat... | reverse complement strand
CGAACTTATGGTAACTGCGGCTGTTAGAGACTCAAAGCCGGATTTGATTATAAATACTGCGGCTATAACCAATGTCGATGGTTGCGAGGCAAACGAGGAACTGGCACACAATGTAAATGCCCATGGTGCTGGTGTGGTTGCAAAGGCTGCTGAAAATACAAATGCAGTTTTAGCACATATTTCTACAGACTATGTTTTCGATGGTACCAAAACGACACCATATATCGAAACGGATGAAACTTGCCCGAAAAACGTTTATGGTAGGTCAAAACTCGAAGGCGAAAACAAAGTTCTGGAAAATTGCTCAAGGTCATTTATTTTTAGGACAGCATGGCTGTATGGCCCACATGGCAATAATTTTGTTAAAACCATGCTTAAAATTGGTAGTGTAAAAGGCGAGGTAGACGTTGTTACCGATCAGACGGGTAACCCAACTTCAACTTTTGAACTTTTGCGCATAATAGATTCTGCTATAAAAAGTAAAAATTATGGGATTTATCATGCTACGTGTGAGGGAGCTTGTTCGTGGAATACATTTGCACGTGAGATTTTCAGGGTAGCCAAGCTTAATGTTAAGGTAAACAACATTACTTCGGAAAAGATGTTAAGACCAGCTTTTCGTCCTGCATTTTCTGTACTTTCAAAGCAAAAGTTATTTGAGTGTTTTGGTTATCGTCCAGCTTCATGGCAACAGGCATTGCAGGAATACTTTGAATATCTTAACGGCACTGTCAGTTTTTGATGTATAGTTTTTAATAGTTTTGAATTATCAGTATATTGGAGGTAATAAAATGGAACTTACTGAAACAGAGCTTGCAGGTGTGTTTTTGATAGAGCCTAAAGTATTTGGTGACAACAGGGGATGGTTTACAGAGACATATTCAGAAATTAATTTCAAAAGGTTTGGAATAGATACTGTTTTTGTGCAGGATAACCATTCTTATAGTGCACAAAAGGGAACTTTACGAGGTCTGCATTTTCAAAATGCGCCATTTACTCAAACCAAACTTATTCGTTGTACGAGGGGCAGAATTATAGACGTAGCAGTAGATATAAGAAAAGGTTCGCCAAATTACGCAAAATGGGTTGCGGTAGAACTTTCTGCAGAAAACTTTAAGCAGTTATATATTTCAAAGGGCTTTGCGCACGGTTTTCTCACCCTTACTGATGATGTTGAAATTCAATATAAAGTTGATGAATTCTACTCACCTGAGTGCGATAGAAGCATTCGCTTTGATGACCCGACAATTGGCATTGAGTGGGGTGCCAAATCTCCTGTTGTTTCACAGAAGGATCAAAATGCACAATTACTAAGTGAAAGTGACTGCAATTTCATTTATGAGTAAAGGCAATTATGCTCTGTAGAATATCAAGGTTTTTTAATTGCTTTGCAAGTGACTAATTATAATTTATAGATTAGGAGATCAATTGATGAAAGTTATAGTAACAGGCGGTGCGGGCTTTATAGGTTCAAACTTTATCTATTATATGATTGAAAAGTACCCTGATTATCAGATAGTCTGTTTTGATTCGCTGACATATGCTGGCAATCTACATACACTCGAAAATGCGCTGAAAAAACCTGGATTTAAGTTTGTTCGGGGTGATATTTCTGACAAAAAAACTGTTTTTGAACTATTCGAAAGTGAGCACCCAGATGTTGTTGTAAACTTCGCTGCGGAATCCCATGTTGATCGTTCTATAGAAAATCCAGGCCTTTTCCTTTCAACCAATATTATTGGTACACAGATACTATTGGATGCTTGCCGTAAATACGGTATAAAGCGTTATCATCAGGTATCAACTGACGAAGTATATGGTGATTTGCCTTTAGATAGGCCTGACCTTATGTTCACAGAAGAAACTCCTATTCACACATCTTCACCGTACTCTGCATCCAAGGCCGGTGCCGACCTACTGGTGCTTGCTTACCATCGCACCTTTGGTCTGCCGGTTACCGTATCACGTTGCTCCAATAATTATGGGCCTTATCATTTTCCAGAAAAACTCATACCGCTTATTATAACTCGTGCGCTTGACGACCAAAGTCTTCCAGTTTACGGCGAGGGAGCAAATATTCGAGACTGGCTTTATGTAAAGGACCATTGTTCTGCAATCGATCTTGTTATCCATAAAGGTCGCGACGGGGAAATATACAATATCGGTGGTCATAACGAACTAACAAACCTTCAGGTAGTAAAAGCCATTTTAAAGGAGCTTGGAAAACCTGAAAGCCTTATAACTTATGTTAAGGACAGGTTAGGTCATGATCTTCGTTATGCTATAAATCCTCAAAAGATAGAAAAAGAGCTTGGCTGGAAAGCGACTTTTAACTTTAAAGATGGCATTAAGTATACTGTTAAATGGTATATTGAAAATAAGGAATGGTGGGAAAAGATCATATCTGGCGAATATCAGAATTACTATGATAAGATGTATAACGGAAGGTAAATCTGCGTACTATTGCTTTTTAAGTAACATATAAAAAAAGGAAGTGAATAAATGTTTTTAGCAGACAGCATAAAGGTTTTTAAAAATTACTCGTATTTGCTAAAGCAACTTGTAATAAGAGACTTTAAAGTAAAATATAAACGCTCGGTTCTTGGCGTGCTTTGGAGTGTGTTAAATCCGCTCTTTACTATGCTTATTATGTTTGTTGTTTTTTCCTCGTTTTTTAATATGAAGTCTCCGAGTATTAAAAATTATATGGTATATCTGCTGTCTGGTATCGTTCTGTTTAATTTTTTCAACGAGGCAACTATTTTGTCTTTGGGATCTGTTGTCGGCAACTTTAATTTACTCACAAAAGTTTATATGCCTAAATATATTTTCCCTCTTTCAAAGGTTTTGTCTTCAGCAGTCAATTTTATGTTTTCGCTGTTGGCACTCTATTTGATAGTCATTGTTCAAGCTATTTTGGGATTAGTACCTTTTAACTTAACCAATTTACTATTGCCATATGACTTGGTTTGCATGATGATTTTTTGTATAGGCCTTGGTCTTGTTTTATCAACCCTTACTGTTTTTTTTAGAGACATGTACTATATTTGGGGTGTCTTAATTACTGCGTGGATGTATTTGACCCCTATTATGTATCCTTTAGACCTAATTGAAAAAAACTCTAGTTCATTTGTACCATTTGTTGTTACAATTATGAAGGTCAACCCCTTATATCAGTTCATTAATTTTGCAAGAACCATATTACTAAATGGCTCCGTGCCTACGTTAGGTCAGTTTATATTTGTGCTTGCATGGGCTTTAATTATGCTTATTATCGGGATACTTTTTTTTAGGAGTAAACAGGATAAATTTGTCTACTATATTTAGCGGAGGTTTTATCACTTGATAATTGTTGATAACGTTTCTATGAAATTTAATCTTGGAAACGATAAAGTGAACACACTAAAGGAATACTTTGTTAAAGGTCTTAAGCGTCAAATTAAGCATGATGAGTTTTGGGCATTAAAAAACATTTCCCTCGAAATAAATCCAGGCGAAGTCTTGGGGCTTGTAGGCACAAATGGCTCGGGGAAGAGTACACTTTTAAAGGTTATAGCTGGTGTGATGAAGCCCACAAAGGGCACAGTTGTGCGTATGGGAACAATAGCCCCTATGATAGAACTTGGTGCTGGTTTTGACATGGAATTAACGGCACGTGAAAATGTGTTTTTAAATGGAGCTATTTTGGGATATAAGAAGCAATTCCTTAGTGATAAGTACGATGAAATTGTAGACTTTTCCGAACTTCACCAGTTTATGGATGTTCCAGTTCGCAACTTTTCATCAGGGATGGTTGCTAGGCTTGCGTTTTCAATTGCTACACTTGTTGCACCGCAAATTCTCTTGGTCGATGAAATCCTTTCTGTTGGAGATGCTCCATTTCAGCAAAAAAGCGAGCAGAAAATGATGAGTATGATAAATGGTGGTGCAACGGTTGTATTTGTATCACATTCAAGTGCTAATGTTAGAAAACTCTGCACCCGTGCTATATGGATTGACCACGGTGAAAACAAGATGATTGGGCCAGTAGGCGAAGTGCTAGATGCTTACAAGGAATTTTGTGACAATAAATGAACGTAATAAGTAAAATTCGAACTGCTAAGAGGGTATTGTTAAAGAACGGCTTTAAAGAAGTTATTGTTCTTTTATTTCGTAATATAGAACTTTATTTTACTCGTTACTTTAGGGTTATATGCAGTAAACTAAGACGTATTGCTTATAGATTTTTTTTAAGCATCCAACATATTCAAAATTCCGATAAGATTAATATTCTATATCTGACCGAACAAATGGAAGTTGAAAATGGGCAGACAGCACGTTATCGGATATTTAACCTCATGGAAGCCCTTCGCGGCACTGCAAATACACGATTTGAAATAATAGAGAATGGTATATATAAAGATAAGCATAATATCGCATGGGCTGATTTAATTATCCTTATGCGTGTGGAATTTTCTTTAAAAATAAAAACGCTGGTTAAGATAGCTAAACAATTTAATATACCGGTTGTTTACGATATTGATGATATTATTTTCCTACAAGACTATGTAGAAAAATTTTGCAGTATATTGCCAAATGACATTGCCAAAAACATTGAAACGTTTAAAAGTAAATTTAGTCGGCAGGAATTAACCCTTAGAAACGCTGATTTTGTTACTGTCAGTACGTCTTTCATCGCTGCTATTATGGAGGATGAAGGGAAAAAATCGTATGTTATTCACAATGGTTTAAATTACCGACAACTAAAGATTGCAGAGAAAATTGCCAAAAATGATGAGACTTCAAAACGTTTTATTGGATATTTAAGTGGCAGTGTGACCCATGACAAAGATTTTTTGCAGGTTGTACCAGCACTATTAAAAATCTTGGATGAGTACAAAAACGTGAGACTGAATATTGTCGGATATCTTAATGTTGATAATCTACCACAGGAGCTTGTGAAACTTACAAAAACTGCATGTTTTATGAAATGGAGCAAACTTCTTAAATACAGCTCTCAGAACTATATTAATTTATCCCCTCTTGATATTGATAATCCCTTCTGCCATGCAAAAAGTGAGCTGAAATATTTTGAATCTGCAATAGTTGGTGTGCCTACAGTGGCTTCTGCTACCGACACATACAAACGTTGCATAAATCATGAATATAACGGAATGCTTGCTTCTAATACTGATGAATGGTATACATCAATTAAAGCACTTTTAGATAATCCAACTCTTTATGAAAACATACAAAAAAACGCATATAAGCAAGTTTTAGAAAATTATTCACCAAAGGCAATAGCCAAAGAAGCTATGAATGCTTATCAGAGTATCTTAAGAGAATACAATAAATAGTTGAATGACCTCCGATTATTATAATCGGGGGTCTTTACTTTGAAATTTTGCCTTAAAAATATATAATTCGAAGAAATAATTATAAAAATAATAAAATAGTACCAATTTTGTGATAAACTAATTAAGATAAAGAAGGAAGTAAAATTAAGGAGTTGCGTTGATATGTATTCAGGCCATATGATTGATTTTAACGACTATACTGTTGAGGATTGGACTGGGCTAATAAAGCTCGCTTCTGATATACGTCTGAATCAGCGTGATTACATCCATAGGTGCGAGGGTAGGATAATGGCTACGCTATTTTATGAGCCTAGCACACGCACACAGATGTCCTTTCAAGCGGCTATGTTACGCCTTGGAGGGCAGATTATAGGATTTGATAATCCAGTAAATTCTTCTGTTTCAAAGGGTGAGACACTGCATGATACAATAAAAATTGTAAGCGGGTATTCGGATGTAATTGTAATGAGGCATCCAAATGAGGGCGCAGCCAAAGCCGCATCAATTTATTCTCAATGCCCAATTGTAAACGCAGGTGATGGTGGTCACTTACACCCAACGCAGACACTTACTGATATATTTACTCTTTCAGATTTCAAACATAGATTAACAGATTTAAATATTGGTTTTTGTGGTGACCTTAAAAATGGTCGTACTGTTCATTCGCTTATCAAGGCGATGAGCAGGTTTCATGGCAACAAGTTCTTTTTAATTTCAACACCTGAACTTACTGTGCCAGAATATATAAAAGATGTGCTCGAACTATCAGCCTGCACTTTTTGCGAAGTAAACTCAATAGATGAGTGTATAGATGAACTTGATGTGCTATATATGACACGTATTCAGCGTGAACGATTTGCTTCTGCGGAGGAGTATGAAAAGCAAAGCGGTGTTTTTATTCTCAATACAGAAAAACTCAAAAAGGCTAAAGATGACCTATCAATTCTTCATCCACTACCAAGGGTTGACGAGATTGAAATTGCCGTTGATGGCGACAGCCGTGCACTATATTTTAAGCAGGCAGAGTATGGCATGTATGCACGAATGGCACTCATTTTGAAGATATTAAATAGTGAATTAACTATTGAAAAGCCAGTAATTCCAGTTTTGTTAGATCATTTCTGTGGTAATCCAAGGTGCATTACGCACTCAGAAAAATACCTGCCGCATAACTTTAAAACTGATGTGGCAGGTAAAACAGCTTGCCTGTACTGTGATGAAAAGTTATAACAAAATAAATATCTTTTTTCAAAAAAGGTTTGTCCTAATTTGTAAAATCTATTATCGAATATAATATTACAGAAAAACGGCTCATTAATTGAGTCGTTTTTCTGTAATTAAAGCATCAATCAGAAGATGTCTCATGATATTCACCTTCGGTATTGATGTTCCAAATATTAGATTTGTTTGTATTTCCATTTTTAATAAGTTTTACTGCTTCAATTGCTGTAAGCATAGAATGATCCATATTATTATATCGATGTTGACCGTTTCGGCCGATGCAGTAGAGATTTTTAAATGAATCGAGATAATTGACAACACTGCCAAACTTTTCATATGTACCAAAGTATGCTGGATAAGCTTTTTTCACCTTTATTCTGGTTGCGTCAAGCACATCAGCTTTGTCAATCATGTTTATTTTGCATAGTTCATTAATAGCAAAATCAATAAAGTCGGCATCACTCATATTCCAGAGGTCATCGCCTTCATTACAAAAATATTCAAGACCCATCCATACCGTGTTTTCAAGGTCATCAACCATATATGGCGACCAGTTGTTGAAAATCTGAAGCCTGCCGAGCTTGACATCACGTTCTTGAATATAAATCCAGCAATCAGGCACAATATTTGCAATCGTTTTAATTTTTGTTGTATTACTTATTTTTAACTTCTTTACAAGCAAACCGACAGTTATAAAATCGCGATAGGGAAGATTGAGTGCAATTTCTCGCACCTCTTCAGGTACATCTGTACCTATTCCTTCAATAAAATCTTTAATTGGCATTGATGAAATGTAAATATCTCCGAAAATCTCCTTTGTTTTGTTATCATTTTCAACTGTTAGTGAAACTATTAAATCATCCTTAATGTTAATACCAATTACGTTGTTGCCGAGCAAAATTTCCCCGCCAAGTTTTTTGATTTCCTCAGCCATTGTTTCCCATAACTGACCGGGACCTTTTTTTGGATAGATAAACTGTTCAATCAATGAAGTTTCAACATTTTTATTATCAAAGTCTTTTTTTCTAAATGGTTTCATTAAAATCGGAAGAATAGCTTTTGATAGCGAAAGGCTTTTAATTCTCTGGGCCCCCCAATCCGCTGAAATATCAGCAGGTTTTCTTCCCCAAACCTTTTCGGTATAATCTTCAAAGAACATTTTGTATAATGGTGTTCCGAATCTATTTATCATAAAATCTTTAAGTGAGCTTTCATTTTTTTTGAAAAGTGCGGAATGAATATATCCCAAACCCGCTTTCATCGTTTTTATTAACCCCATATTTAAAAAGGTTTCTATTTTTAATGATATAGGGTAGTCGAAAAACTTTCTAAGATAAAATATCCTTGAGATCCTTGTTCTAATAAGCATTACTCGGTCTTCTTTTTGGGGATCAGGTCCACCGGTAACAAGAGACTTTATTCTGCCAAGCATTTTGTCATCACTCGAAGGCTGACCTTGTACAGGCATTAACTCAGTCCATAGTTTCATAACACTCTCATCTTTTGAAAAAAACCTATGTCCGCCAAGATCCATTCTGTTGCCCTTATATTTAATTGTGCTAGATATCCCGCCAATAGTATATGATTGTTCAAGAATGATGGGATGATAATCAGTTTCTTTAAGTAGTTCATATGCTGCTGTCAAACCGGCAGGACCGGCTCCAATTATTATTGCGGTTTTGCCCATTTAGAAAACCTTCTTCATTTAAAGATGAGGATTTTGCGTGCGGTATAGTTCCAAATGAGTACTACAGCAGTAATAATTATTTTTATGAACATATAGTAAAAATTTAAAACATCAGCTCCAAGATACATGCCGAGCTCAGTGAGTAATAGGCCAACTACGCCAACAATTGTAAATAGAATAAATTCTTTTAAAGTTCGGCCTTTGTTTTCATGCTTTGCTGAAGAAAAAACAAAATGAAGTGATAAAAAATAATTTAATAAGAGGCCCGCACAAAATCCAATTGCCGTTGCTAATAAAAGTCCCGCTCCGTTCCAATCTGGTAAAACAAATTCTTTAAAAATAAATAATATGCAAGAATCCAATATATAAGATAAACCGCCCACGACAAGATAACGAGCAAATTCAAGAATTACAGATTTATTTTTTATTTTAATAAATACGCTTTCAACCAATAACTGCACCTCCGCTTATAATAAATAATAATCAAAATATAAATCTTTTGATTTTACAATTATATATTTTTTGTCTTCTAATGTAAAGTAAGAAAACACGCAATGAAATATGCTTAAAACTGAAGACTTACAGTTAATGTATTTAAATAAATTGTTTATATTTCAGAAATAGACCAAGTTTTAAATAAGATTTATAATATTTTTACTTATGCGTGTAAATAATAATAGAAGCAAATTTAATATGCGGAGGTGTATTGATGATAACTGTGCTACTTTACGGTTCTGATAATAGTACTGAACTTACTAGTGCCTTGCTAGGTTGCATTAGTGCAATTAATTCGAGTGTTCTCTATCTTACTGCTAATTTGGTATCATTGCCGCCTGCCAATACACAAAAGATTGATTTTATGGTTATTGATAATATGAATATCAATAGTGTTTGTGCCCAAAAGGGGATAGTAGTTTTCAAACAGGATATTTCAGGCATAAGCAATTTGCTTGAAATACCAAATGAATTTATTGCAGTTACTGATCCGGAAAACACTGAGGCTGTCATTATGCTGCAAAAAAATGGTATGCAAACTATCACTTGCGGTCTTTCACAAAAGGATACGTTAACCTATTCAAGCATAGATGCAGAAAGAGCAATGATTAGTCTTCAAAGGGAAATTAAAACTATAGATGGAGAAACAGTTTATCCAATGGAAATACCTATTAAATTAAAGTCGATACATGGCGATTATCCGGCACTTGCATCTTTTGCAGTTCTTTTACTTTCAGGTATTGATCTCAAGGAAACAGAATTAGAGTTCTAAAATTTAGCGTATACAAAATAAACCATAATTACAATAAATTACACATAATAATTCGCCCATTTTAGTTTAAAATAGTAAAGCAAACGCAACAATAAAAACGATATTTAAGGAGAGATGTTTATTATGGCAAGTTATAATAACAATCAGACACTTGTTCCTCAGGCACGTGAGGCCCTCAATCGCTTTAAGATGGAAGCAGCGAACGAAGTTGGCGTAACTCTCAAACAGGGTTACAACGGCGATCTTACCTCAAAGCAGGCCGGTTCTATCGGCGGCCAAATGGTAAAGAAGATCATACAGCAGTATGAAAACAATCTTGCAGGTAAATAAGTCATAAACTGACTTTAGTATTTTTAACAACGGGATTCCTTAATTGGAATCCCGTTGTTATTAATTTCTAATCAATAAATATTTATTCTAGTAAAATTTGCGAAGTGTTTATATTGTTATCCATGTGTGGTATAATTCGATACGAATTATTTTAATTAATCACCCCATCTGCCTATATTGTGACGAAAAACTATGATTATCTATGGAACTGAAGTTTGATGCCAAAACTAAAAAAGGAATGGTAATATATGACACAAGTATATTTAAAACGTGGTGAAGAAAATGACATATTCGCAGGTCATCTCTGGGTGTATGACAACGAGGTTGAACATATTGAAGGTGCTGTGATACCTGGAGATATAGTTGATGTATTAAACTTTCGTGGTGCATTTCTTGGCCGCGGATATATTAACCCAAGATCAAAAATATTAGTACGTATTATGTCTTTTGATAGGGAAGAAATAGACAAAGCATTTTTACGCAGAAAAATTGCCGCAGCATTTGCGTTTAGAAAAACTTTGGGGCTAAAAAACTCATATCGTGCTATATTTGGCGAGGCGGATTATCTGCCAGGACTAACTGTCGATAAATTTAATGATTGCTTTGTAATTCAAACTCTTGCACTCGGTATCGATAAATTTAAAGCTGATATTGTTGATATTATTAGAGAACTTGAAAATCCTCGCTGCATCTTTGAACGAAATGATGTGCCACTGCGTGAAAAAGAGGGTATGACACAACAAAAGGGGGTTTTATATGGCGAATCGCCTGGTATAGTCGAAATAGAAGAAAACGGTATACGGCTACTTGTGGATATAGAAAATGGCCAAAAAACCGGCTATTTTCTTGATCAACGTGAGAACCGTGCAGCAATCGCCCCTTTTGTTAAGGGTGCAGAGGTACTTGATTGTTTTTGCCATACGGGCGGCTTTGCGCTTCATGCTGCAAAGTATGGTGCTAAATCAGTTGAGGCTGTTGATATTTCTTCAGATGCACTAAAGCTTGCTGCCCAAAATGTAGAGCTTAATGGCTTTACTAATATCAGCTTTAAAGAAGCGAATGTTTTTGATTTACTAAAGGCATATCAAATCGAAAAACGCTCTTTTGATACAGTAATACTCGACCCTCCAGCCTTTTGCAAAACAAAATCGGCTCTTGATGGAGCATATCGAGGGTATAAGGAAATAAATCTGCGTGGCATGAAGTTGCTGCGCCCAGGTGGCTTTCTTATAACCTGTTCCTGTTCGCATTTTATGACACCAGATTTATTTCTAAAAATGTTGCAGGAGTCTGCATTTGATGTCAGGCGACATGCTCGCATAATAGAAAACCGCTATCAGGCAAAAGATCACCCAATAGCGGTTAATGCAGACGAAAGCTTATATTTAAAATGCGTAATTATTCAGATTATTTAGTTTTTATTTTAGTCTTTACAAAACTTTTTTTAAAGAAGATGATTACTGCAGGCAGTACTGATACTAAAACAATACCTATAACCACAAGGCTAAAATTATTTTTTACGAATGGAATCTGGCCAAAGAAAAAACCACCGATGAAGAAGAAAGAGACCCAAAAAATCCCTCCAAGAGCATTATAGATAAAGAATTTTCTGTAAGGCATTTCGCCCACGCCAGCCACAAATGGAGAAAATGTACGAATAATAGGCATAAATCGTGTAATTATTATTGTAACTGCACCATATTTTTCAAAGAACCTTTTGGTTTCATCTATGTATTCTGTTTTTATAAATTTAACCTTTTCCCCTTGAGTGATTTTTTTGCTAAGCGTTTTGCCAATCTGGTAGTTAACCATATTACCGAGTATGGCAGCAGTCATCAGCATAAAAATGGCTGGCCAGCCAATTACCCCAAAGGCTACAACAGCACCAGCTGCAAAAATCAGAGAATCGCCTGGTAAAAATGGCGTAACCACAAGACCTGTTTCGCAAAAAATAATGAGGAACAAAATAACATATGCTATAGCACCATATGAATGCATAAAAGCACTAAGCGTTTCTGGTTTTAGGTGAAGTACTAAATTAAATAAAGATTGTATTATAGACATTTTGCAGCTCCTTTTCAAATCCTTTTTAAATTTGATTTAATTCTATCATATTTACTTTTAAAAGCCAAACATAAAACGAATTTTATAATTATAATTATATAAATTGACAAAAAATCTATTCGATTAACACAAAATAAAAGGATTATGTTAAAATAGAGATACTTATTTTTGCGTGGGGGCAGATGGAGGGTTTTGATGAAAGAGCGTTTGACGCAGCAGTCATCCTCAAGGGGATTTTCGGTACTTGGCACCGCAAGTATTTTATGCAAAGTGCTTGCCCTAATCTATCTGCCTATACAGACAGCTATTGTTGGCGATTTAGGTAATGGTATATTCAGCACAGGTTATAGACTCTATATGCTTATTTATTCGCTCTCTAATGTAGGGCTGCCTATAGTAATTTCCAAATTTGTTTCAGAACAAATTGCACATGGTGATTATAAGGGCACACGAAAAATACTACGCTCTGCTTTTACTATTTTGTTATCTCTCGGTGTTTTATCAACGCTAATAACCTTTTTTGGTGCAGGCTTTTTTGCAGATATATATAATCAAAAAAGAGCAACCTTAATGCTTATGACAATTGCACCCGCATTTTTATTTACTGCTGTTTCTTGCGGGCTTCGTGGCTACTATCAAGGTAGGCAGAATATGTTGCCTACAGCATTTTCACAGATTATCGAGCAGGTATTAAATACAATATTTACAGTTGTATTCGTTTATATGATGTTTAATATCGGTAAAGCGAAGAGCACAGATGCCATTGCCTATGCAGCAGCAGGGTCATCACTCGGCACAGTAATTGGTGCTATGGCAGCCGCATTTTTTCTGCTTTATCTATTTTTTGTTGTCTTTAAAAAACAACGACACAGCGAATATAAGCATCAGCTCTATAGTGGGCCGGAGCTTGAAACAAAATATATATATCTTCAGATGTTAAAATATGCAGTGCCAGCTATAATTAGCACTATAGCAACCTGTGCAATTGACCAGATTGATAATATAACCTTTACAAGGCTGTTAGAGCAGGGCGCTAACTATACGCATGATCAAGCAAATTCTATGTACGGAATATATTCATATCAATATCAGCGGTTATTCACCCTTGCCATTGCTTTTACAACACCTCTTGTCACTGCAATGATTCCAGCCATTTCTTCAGCTTTTTCCGTTGATAATTTAAAGCTTTTTAAGCATAGAGTGCATGATAACTATAAGCTTATCTATATAATAATGCTCCCCTGTATTGCCGGGCTTACATTTCTTGCAAAGCCTATAATAACCGTTGTGTTTGTGCATAACAATTCAGGTGAAGGTCTTGTAATACTTGGCACTTGGACTGCTATCTTTATGGCAATTTCATATATACAGTCAGGTATTCTAATAGCTATTGGCAAACCGATTATTGCACCTGTAAACACAATTATCGGTATGGCGGCTAAGGTTTTATGCAACCTCGTGCTTATCCCAATACATTCAGTCAACATATATGGCGCAATAATTGGCAATGCAGTAGCGTGGATTATTGCAATAATTCTAAATCAAATATTTATTAACCGCAGTATCAACGGCACAGTGCATAGTGCTCGACTTTTACTGTTACCTGCATCATTTTCTATGATAATGGGTATATGTTGCCTTCTTATCTATAAACTCATATATTTTCTGTTAGCACTTATACATAAGGGTGTAATTGCAAATGATATTGCGGTTGTAACTGCTGTACTTGTGGGTATTGTTATTTATTTTACACTTATGATAAAAGTTGGCGGAACAAAAGCAGAGGAAATATCAAGGCTGCCAATGGGTTCAAAAATTCTTAAGTTGCTTAGGAAGCTGCCATTTTTGCAGAGTAACCTGCAAAAAGAAGCAGCATAGTTTTAAACATATAGCTTTGCTATATGAATGAAATCTCGCCGTTACGCAGCGGCTTTTAGCCCATATTGCAATTATATATAGTGAGATTTTGGGGCAATTACCCTAAAAAAATATTTAATAGAAC
>Ga0209125_1002540_pt1 | contig 13919 bp, 8 predicted proteins | sample BarGraIncub1131A_FD_184503 | JGI IMG/M metagenome (GOLD analysis project Ga0209125, IMG submission 184503) | Arctic peat soil microbial communities from Barrow, Alaska - Barrow Graham LP Incubations 11-31A (SPAdes) (version 2) | ecosystem: Environmental > Terrestrial > Soil > Wetlands > Peat... | reverse complement strand
ATCGGTGCGCCCGCCGCCGCCCGATGAGCCTTGCTCGCGTTTGCCAGAGGAATCCTCGACGATAACCGTGATCGAGACGCGCACCAGTGGCCGCACGTCGGCGGCCAAGCGGCCGTCGCTGCCCGCCACCAGCACCACTTCGTACTCGCCGGCGATGTGCGCCATGACCTGCGCGACGCGCGAATCCTCAGCACGGGCGAAGGTCTCGAGCCGCTCGAGCAGCTTGACCTTGGCCGTCGCGTCGAGCGAAATCAGCGGATCAAGCGGCACGTAAAGTTCGTGGCCGATTTTCTTCTTGAGCGCCGGCACCCGGCGCTGCTGACCGGCCGCGGCAATGGCGCGCACCGCGGTCGCCGCGTCGTTGAGCGCCAGTGCGCTGATATCGTCCGAATAGGCAAAAGCCGTCTTTTCACCAGAGACGGCGCGCACACCGACGCCCTGATCGATGTTGAAGCTACCCGACTTGACGATGCCCTCCTCCAGGCTCCAGGCCTCGGAGCGACTGTACTGGAAGTACAGATCGGCGTAATCGACGTCGTGCGTCATGATTGCGCCGAACACCTTGGTCAAGTCCTTGGCATCGAGGCCATAGGGCGTCAGCAGGGTCTTCTGGGCCTGCACGAGCAGGGATTGGGCTTTTGCGGTCATTGGTTTTTCCGTTTTACGGCAATTCAAAAAACAGGTTGAAGCGCTTTCGATAGCGAGAGCGGCTTTCCGTATTACATCACGCGATGCGTCAGAGCCGGCAGGTTGGTGCGAATTTCTGCGATGCGAGCGTGGTCGAGGTCGCCGATCACGACGCCCTCGCCCTTGAGTTTGCGGTCGAGGATATTCCCCCAGGGATCGATCAGCATGCTATTACCGTGCGTTTCGCGCCCATTCTCGTGGCGCCCGCCCTGCGCGACGGCCAGGACGTAGCACTGGTTTTCGATGGCGCGGGCGCGCAGCAGGATTTCCCAGTGCGCACGGCCGGTGGTTTCGGTAAAAGCGGCGGGAATGACCAGCAAGTCTGTGACACCGAGCGCGCGATAAAGCTCCGGAAAGCGCAGATCGTAGCAAATCGATAGGCCGACCCGACCGAAGGGCGTGTCGAAGCCGACCGGCTGGTGGCCCGCCTCGATCGTCGCGCTCTCGTTGTAGCGCTCAGTGCCCTGCTGGAAGCCAAAGAGATGGATCTTGTCGTAGCGCGCCACGCGCTCGCCGGCGGGATTGTAGGCCACGCTGGAGTTAAGTACCTTGTCCGGCTCGCTAGCGAGCAGCGGAATCGAACCGCCGACCAGCCAGATGTGGTGCTGGCGCGCCGTCGCGGCGAGGAAGTCCTGGATCCGTCCGCCACCGCCCTGCGCCGCATCGCCCTCGCGCACCTTGACCTTGTCGCCCTCGTGCATGCCCATGATCGGAAAATACTCGGGCAAGGCGACGAGTTCGGCGCCCTGCGCCACGGCATCGGCCACCAGGCGCGCGGCGGTGCGCAGGTTGTCCTCGACGCGCGGCGTCGAGACCATCTGGACGGCGGCGATCCGCGCGTTGTGCGGCAGGCGCGGTGTGTCACTGCTATGGGGCGTCATTGGCAGCTCCAGTCGGGTTGACGAGATTGGGCAGGCGCGGCGTGCTGGCTGGGAGCAGCTCCGCATGCGACAGTTTTTCGACCTTCGGATCGTCCCACGTACCGGTCACCAGATAATTGAAACCGAACATCTGGTTCAGGGGATTCTGCAAAATTTTGTGCGCGAGCAGCGCCGCCACGCCTGCCAGCGGGTTGATCAGCGCCACGCCAAGCGCCGCGCCGCTGCCCAGATCCGGCTGCACATTGACGTTGAGGTGCTGCGTCTCGTGCTGCAGATCGGCGTCACCGCGCATCAGTACGCGCGCCGCCGGGCCGTCGATTAGCAGGCGGTCGGTGTGCATCTGCCCATTTTTTATGGTCACGTTGCCGGCGATACTGTCGAAGGCGAAGCCCTCGCTGAAAACATCGCGAAAATCGAGGCTGATCCGCCGCGGCAGCGCCTGCAGGCTGATCAGGCCAAGCAGTTTGCCGGCGCCGGGGTCAAGTTTGACGAACTGCCCCTTGCCGACTTCGACCTTCATCTCGCCGCCCAGCGTCGCGTAGTCCAGACCGACCGGCGAGCCGTTCCAGCCAATCTTGCCTTCCATCAGCGCCGTGCCGCTACGCACGGCACCAGCATAGCCGAGACGGTCGAGCAGTTTGCCGACGTCGCTGCTGTCGATTTTGAAATCGAGTTGTGTGCGATTGCCATTGAGCGCCTGCCACTGCCCCTTGCCGGACAGGCTGCCGAACGGGTTGCTCAGTTGGATCTTGTCGAGCCGCCAGACGCGACCTTCGTTGCGTGCCTGCAGTTCGAGCCGGCCGAAGCGGCGCTTGCCGACGGCGAACTCGTCGGCGACGATGTCGAGCGCCGGCAGACCGTCCAATGCATCGCTCACTTCGCCCGGCGAACTGGCCGTCGACGCGCCGACCAGCAACTGCTTGAGGCGCGCTGAGAGCTTGCCGCGCCCGGCGCCCTCCCACTGCAGATCGCCGCTCGCCTCGCGCGAAGCCAGATGGATCTGCCACAAGGCAGGCGTCACCGAGGCAGCCAGTTCGACATCAGTGAAATGGTGCCCGATGAGAAGCACTTCCGCCGCCTTGAAGTTGATCGCGCTGATCAGCGAAGGCTGCGCCGCTGGCGAGCCGCCGCTTCCGGCAGCATTCGTGTTGGCACTGAAAGCATGCCGCCAATAGTCGAGATCGAGGCGCTTGGCGCTCACGCTGAGGCTGACGCCGCGCTCCGGCAATTGCAGCGGACGCCCGATGGCGATATTGCCACGTTCCAGTGCATAGTCTTCACCTCGCTTGCGCCGGATCAGTTGCATGGCCACCGTGCTGCCCAGCGTGGCGCGCATCTGGTCACGCAACACCGGTTCGCCAGTGCGCGGCGTCACGCCGGGCAGAGTCGCTTTTTCAAAGTGCAGCGGAAGTGCTTCGCTGGCGCTCTTGTTGAACGGCTCGGGCAGACTGGAGGCGAGACCGACGAGATTCGAGTCGATGATTAGATCGGCGCTGCGCTTCTTGACGCGTACCTCCCCACGGTAGCTCAGGGTACCCGACAGATTATCGAAGAGCGGCAGATCTGCCTCTTTGCGCAACTGGGCGACGGTCAACGCGCCATTGGCATTGATCAGCACCTTGCCGTCGGCCTGCGTGCTGCCCTTGATCTTGAGCGGCCCGCCGAACAGCGTGGCGTTGATTTCGGGCACGCGCAAGTCCTTCTCGCTGAAGGTCAGCGTGCCATTGACCTGGCGCAGGGGCGGCAAACCCGGATCAACGGTCACTTCGTTGTTCGCAAAATGGTAAGCGCCATCTACTTTCGAATCGCCCAGCCGGGCGAGTTCGAGCGGGATCACCAGCCCCAGGTCGAGCCGGCCGTTGCCGGTCGCCTGCATGTCTTCGGTGAAATGATCGATGCGCTCGCCGACTGGGCTCTGTTCGATGAATTTGAGGAATTCGCCGGTTGGCCCGTCTGCATGCCCCTTGACGCTCAGCGTGGTCAGCGCGGCGTCGAAATCGGGAATCTCTGCACGCGTCTGTATCAGTTGCGCACCGAGCATGCTGCCGCGCTGCGCGTTGACCACCATGCCGGCGCCCTCGAAACGCAAGTCGCCCTGAATGCCGGTGATTCTCGGCCAACCCGTCGCATAGTCGAGCGTCACGTTATGCGCCTTGGCCGTGACCAGAAACTGGCCTTGTTTCTTGTCGAGGAAGGGGAAATGCGCCAGATCACCCTTCAGGATCAGCTTGGCGTCGCTCCCCGTGCCGGCGGTCAGTGCATCGCGCAGCCAGTGACGCGCGTTCTCGTTAACCACCTTCGGCATGTAGCGCCAGACGGCGCGCGCGTCGGCCCGAGTCAACGCTGCCGTCAGATCAATGGTGCCCGGCCCGCTGCCGGCGTTGTGGTAGGTTCCCTGCGCCGAGCCTGCGGCATCCGGCCCGGCGAACTCAACGTGCGACAGTTCCGCGTCGACTTCGCCCTTGGCGAGTTTCCACTTGGCCTGCGCGCCGAGCGTATCAAGCGCGATCTGCGTTTCGGGGAAAACACTCGGCAGATCGAGCGTCGTGTTCGTCGAGCGCAGCGTCGCCGTGCCGCCTTGTTCGCTGGCCTCAATCGTTCCTGAGAGCCCGGAAAAGCCAGGAAAATACCCTTGCGCCTTGAGCGCCAGATCGTCGAAACGGGCCTTCAATGCATAGGTCCGCAAATGTTCTGCATCGCCGCGCCACGCCGCGTGCAACTCGCCGATCCGGCCGCGCGGGGCGAACTGGATCAAGAGTTCCCGCGAATGGGCGTCGAGCGGCAGATGCGCCGCGAGGCCGACCAGCGCATCCAGGTCGAGGCTGCTCGCCGTGGCGCTGCCGCGCACTTCGCGACCGCTGGATTCGGGCTGCCAGAGCACGTCAAAGTCGGAGGGGGCGATGCGGATCGCCTCGCGCGTTGTCCCGTCTGGCGCCTGGCCGGCTTCGGTGAGCAGCTCGACTTGCTGCCCGCCGACTTCAAAGCCTTGCCGGGCGAACTTCCCGCGCAACCGTCCTGTCATGTGATCGAGCGCGATGGCCGGCAGCTCGCTCGCCAGACGCAGGCTGACCTGGCGCAGGGAAAGATCGGCCGTGATCTCCTGCAAGCCACCGTCCGCCACGCTGGCCCAGGCCCGCATCGCGCCGTGGCCGTGGGGCAACGCCAGCGGATAGTCGATCCAGTTCTTCCAGACAGCGAGATCGGCATACTCGATTTCGGCAAAAAGCTGCCCCTTCCAGGTGGCGAGCCGCTGCAGGTCACTGCCGCGAAAATCGCCGCGCAAGTCGATTTTCGACGCCAATTCGGCCGGCGGCAAGGCCGTCAAGCCAAAGCGGTGATGCCGGCCGGTGTTGTCGAGAGCGAAGTTGAGGTCTTCGAGCACCAGCGGCGGTGCCTGACGCTGCGCGTCTTCCCAGACGACCGTGGCACCGCGGATGCGGATGCGCTTCTGCGCGAGAATCCAGTCGGATACGCCGCCCGCCCCGGCCTCACGATTGAGCGGGATACCGGCGATGAAAATCCGGCCATCCGTTTCTCGGCGCACATTCAGCGTCGGCTCGTCAATGCTGAGCAAGCGCAGCAGAACCTGGAAACGCGGCACCGACCACCAGGAAAGGACCGTCTCGACGCGTGAAAACGCAAGCGCCGGACGGCCTTGCGCATCGGCAACGCGCACGTCGAGCAAGGTCAGATCGGGATTGATGCCATCCCAGCTGGCTTCGATCCGCCCGATGCTGACCGCCTGCCCAAGACTCTGGCTGGCAAGACGCTCGATATCGCCGCGATAGTTTTCGATATGCGGCAGCACGCTGTAGCGCAGCGCCAGCACGAGCAGCACAAAGCCGAAATAGAGCGTCCAGAACGCCCACACCAGCCCACGCCACAGGCGATGCGTGGCCGGCTGCGCGACGAAGGGCACGAGGCGGTGGAAACGGTGATAGAGCGCCGAACGCAGTTCGTTCTGGCGCATTAGAAGCGGACAACCGACAAGGGCTTTTTCCTAAAATTACGGAGCATCACTAGAATGGCGGAACGCGGAGAGACAATCGAAGCCTCAATTGTAACGGCTTTGCCCAGCGCCACTGCGCAAACAAAAAGGGAAGGGCGCGCCGCGTCGGTGACGCTTCGACAACACTTCCGCCCCCTCATTCACCCCGGCCGACAAAAAATGAACGACGCCATCCCCGTCTTTGATCCGCAGTGGCAACCGGCCCTCGCGCACAGCTGCTATTTGCGTCAATTGCTCAGCACCCATCCGGAAATCGCCGCCTGGCTCACCGAACACGCGGCGCACCCGGTCGACGGCGAGACGATGCGCCGCTTTCTCGTCGGTGCCGGTCCGGTCACCGACGACGACGGCCTGAAGCGCGTGCTGCGCCGCCTGCGCCAGCGCGTCATGGCGGCGCTGATCGTGCGCGACATCGGCGGCGCGGCGCCGCTGCCCGAGGTGATGGAAACGATGACCCGACTCGCCGACATCACCAGCAACTTCGCGCTCGATACCTTGCATCGCCTGCTCGCCGCCCAGTACGGTGACGCGCTCGACAGCCAAGGACGGCCGCAGCGTCTGCTGATCGTCGGCATGGGCAAGCTCGGCGGGCGCGAGCTCAACGTTTCGTCGGATGTCGATTTCATCTTCATCTACCCCGAGGAAGGACAGACGGCCGGTAACACGAGCAACGTCGGCAAGAACGCCGGCCGTCTCGATACCTACGACTTCTTTTCGCGGCTCGGCAAGCGCCTGATCGCCGCACTCGGCGAGGTGACGGGCGACGGGCAGGTGTTCCGCGTCGACATGCGGCTGCGCCCGAACGGCGACTCCGGCCCGATCGCCTGCTCGCTCGATTCGCTGGAAAACTACTTCATCACGCAGGGCCGCGAGTGGGAACGTTACGCCTGGATCAAGGCGCGGGTAATGAACGAAGGGGCCAACCGGCAGCCCGAGTGGGTAACGGCGCTCGAACAGGTCGCCCGTCCGTTCATCTACCGCAAGTATCTCGACTTCGGCGCGATCAACGCGATGCGCGACCTGCACGCGCAGATCCGCCGCGAAGTGGCGCGCAAAGACATGGCCGATCACATTAAGCTCGGCCCCGGCGGTATTCGCGAGATCGAATTTATCGCGCAGGTCTTCCAGCTTATCCGTGGCGGTCGCGATGCTGGCCTGCAGATCCGGCCGACGCAAGCGGTGCTCGCCATACTCGTCGGTCGCCGCCTGATGCCGGCCGACTGTGTGCGGGACCTGACCGAGGCCTACGAATTTCTGCGTCGCCTTGAGCATCGGCTGCAGTACGTGAATGACGCGCAAACCCATATGCTGCCGAGCGGCGCTGCGGAGCGCGCGCAGTTGGCCCAGGCGATGGGCTTTGTTGACTGGCCGGCCCTGCAGGCGGTGCTCGACGCGCACCGCAGCCGGGTGGCGCTGCATTTCGAACAGGTCTTTTCCGATCCTGAGGAAGGCCGGCACGCACTGGCCGGCCTGTGGTGCGGCCAAACCGAAGGCGATGATGCATTAGAGAAGCTCGACGCACTGGGCTTTCGCCAGCCGCAAGCGATGCTCGAGCGTCTACAGCGCTTTCGTCAAAGCAGCCGCTATGTGCAGTTGCCGGCGACCAACCGCGAACGCCTCGACGCCCTCGGCCCGCGTCTGATCAATGCCGCGGCGGCCACCGCGACCCCTGATGCCACCTGGCAGCGCGGCCTCGATTTTTTCGAGACGATCAGCCGTCGGGGCGCCTACCTCGCCTTCCTGCAGCAATACCCGCAGGCGCTGCAGAAGGTCGCCGAACTGATCGGCAGCTCGTCATGGGCGGCCGAATACCTGAACCGCCACCCGATCCTGCTCGACGAGTTGCTCGACCAGCGGCTCTACGAAGTGGCGACCGACTGGCCGACCTTCCGCGCGGAACTGCAGCAGCACCTGACCGAGCATACCGGCGACACCGAACGCGAGATGGATATCCTGCGCGAAACCCACCACGCGCAGGTCTTTCGCCTATTGGCGCAGGATCTGGCCGGTCTGCAAACACTCGAACACCTCTCCGACCATCTCACCGAACTGGCCGACATTCTGGTTCAGACGACGCTCGACCTGTGTTGGGGCAAGCTCAAGAACCGCCACTGCGCCAGCCCGAAATTCGCCGTCGTCGGCTACGGCAAGCTGGGCAGCAAGGAACTCGGCTACGCCTCCGACCTCGACCTCGTTTTCCTGCACGACGACCCCGACCCGAATGCTGGCGAGATCTATGCGCGCCTCGGCCAGCGCATGAACACCTGGCTCTCGAGCCAGACTTCAGCCGGTCTCCTCTTCGAGACCGACCTGCGCCTGCGTCCGAACGGCGACTCCGGCGTCCTCGTCTGCTCGATCGACTCCTTCCGCGAGTATCAGCTAAAGCACGCCTGGGTCTGGGAACACCAGGCGCTGACGCGCGCCCGCTTCTGCGCCGGTGACCCGGCGGTCGGCGCTCAGTTCGAGGCGATTCGCATCCGCATCCTGCGGCAGCCACGCGATCTGTCCAAACTGCGCGAAGAAGTTCTCACCATGCGCCGCCGCATGCTCGACAGCCACGCCTCGAAAAGCGAGGAAAGCTTCGATATCAAGCAGGATTCCGGCGGCATCATCGACGTCGAATTCATCGTCCAGTATCTGGTCCTCGGCTACGCCCACGCCCACCCCGAGCTGTGCGCCAACCGAGGCAATATTGCCCTGCTCAGGACCGCCGCCGAACTGGGCCTGTTTCCCGCGCAACTAGCGGACCCAGTACGCGACGCCTACCGCGAATACCGCCGCATCCAGCACGCCAACCGGCTGAACGGCGGACCGCACGCACGCATCGACCGCGCCGCGTTGAGCCGCAACATCGATGCGGTAAGGGAGCTGTGGCGGGCGGTATTCGACTGAACGGAAATGCTCTCGACGATTTGTGCCACAGTTTCCTGCGGCGGGGGAATCAACCGACAGCCGGCCGTTTGCGTCGTCAGAAAGCGCAAGCTCTTGGTTTGGTATTAGCGGGCATCAGGCAGCACAATGCTGACGTAGTGATTTGCCGACTTTCCCAATCACCCAAAGGCCTGCCGTGGTAACGACGACCAACGAACAATGCCTTCCGCCACGCGTGCATGGAAATCCGCCGCGCCGCCCTCCCACGACGTTGCGCGACCTGCTCGTGGTTGCCGCCGTGGTCGTCGGTTTTTTTTTGCTGGCGGCGCACCTGGAGCTGTCCGAGCAAGTGGCCCGTTGGGCGCACGGCTATGAACACTGGCAGCTCGACGAACTGCCGCTGAGCTTGCTACTGTTGTCGGCCGGCCTTTCCTGGTTCGGCTGGCGCCGGTGGCGCGAACTGGGAATTGAAATGCGCGCGCGCCGCCGAGTCGAGGAACAGAACCTGCGCATGTTCGCGCAGAACCGGCGGCTCGCGCGGCAGTTGATCCAGTTGCAGGAGGAGGAACGGCGCCATCTGGCGCGCGAGCTGCACGATGAGGTGGGGCAATGCTGCGTGGCGATCAAGGTCGACGCGGCATGTATCGCCCAGGATACCGGCAATCGCCTGCCCGCCACCCAGGCCAGCGCCCGCGCCATCATCGACACCGCCGACCGTCTGCACGACGCCGTGCGCGGCATGCTGCACCGACTGCGTCCCACCGGCCTGGATGACCTGGGACTGGTCGCTTGTCTGCAGGTCTTGCTTAACTCGTGGTCGCAACGCCACGGAATCGCGGCCACTTTCTCGGCCGAAGGTGCGCTCGACGACTTCGACGAAGCGACCAACATCACCCTCTACCGGACGGTCCAGGAGAGCCTGACGAATATCGCCCGGCACGCAGGGGCCAGCCGGACCGTCGTCGCGCTCCGTCGCGCAACGGCCAGCCCCGACGATCCTGATTGCATCACCTTGACCATCGATGACGACGGCACGGGTCTGCCGGTGGGCGACTCGCGCAGCGGCTTCGGCCTGCTCGGCATGCGTGAGCGCGTCGATGCTCTGAACGGGCGTTTTTCGCTCACGGCGGCGCCTACGGGCGGCACTCGCGTCGAGGTTGTCCTGCCCATGCCCGATAGCGTAAGAAGCGCCGCATGATTCGCCTTCTGCTCGTCGACGACCATGCGGTAGTCCGTGCTGGCTACCACCGTTTCCTGGAACGCAGCGATGATGTCCGCGTCGTTGCCGAGGCGGCTGATGCCGAACAGGGCTACCTCCTCTTTCGCCAACACGCTCCCGACATCTCCGTTGTCGACCTGTCGATGCAGGGCGCCGGCGGACTCGAACTGATTCGTCGCATCGTCGCACACGAGTCCCTGGCGCGAGTGCTAGTCTTTAGCATGCACGAAGAGGGCGTTTTTGCGGAACGCGCTTTTCAAGCCGGGGCCCGTGGTTATGTCACAAAACAAAGTGCGCCGGAAACACTTGTCGAGGCCGTGCACCAAGTGCACGCGGGGCGCAACTTCCTGAGCCCTGACATGGCGCAGCGGCTCGTGCTCGGGCGAGGTAACGCCAACCCACTCGCGGTGCTCTCAGGCAAGGAATTCGAGGTCTTTCGGCTGCTTGCCGAGGGGCGCGCGGTCGCCGACATTGCGCTTGCTTTGAGCCTGAGCCAGAAAACCGTGGCCAACTACCAGACGCTGATCAAGGAAAAGCTCGGCGCCACCACAAGCGCGGCGCTCGTCCATATTGCGTTGCGTCACGGGGTAATCGCACCCCCAAGTTAAAGATCTTCGGGGATTGCTAATAGCGGGGCCTCGTAGCTCGTATGTCATAACGACATTTGGCATAGGAAAGCCAACATAGTCGTTATAAATCCTTTAGTTATGAAACAATATTGTAAACTCGCCCGAAATCGCGTCTGCTCTCACCTTTTGCGCAGCGAACAGGCAAGACGGTGGCGGCTCGGGCATGGGCGGCAAACGGCCATTCACTTGGTCAGCGCCTTCGCGACGGAACTCGGCGTGATGCTCGGTCAGGAGAAGACCGCCCGCAAGAGCATTGAGATTACCACTATCCCGGAACTGCTTGAGGCCCTAGACCTCTACCTCCAGGGCTTCCTCGTCAGCATCGACGTTATGAACTGCCAGAAGGATATCGCCCGGTAGATCACGGCCCAGGGCGGCGACTACCGGCTAGCGGTCAACGGCAATCAACCGACGCTGTCGAAAGTCATCCAGGCCGCTTTCAACGACCAGCACGAATCCTAGGCTGTCGATCGTCAAAGCTGGGTCGAAAAGTCGCGTGGCCGAATCGTCGGCCAGGTCACTTCGGTGCTGGCCGCGCCAGGCGTCGTCGATTTGGCGGAGTGGCCCGAATGTAAAGCGATCGGTCTCGTCGACGCCATTCGCTACGTTGGCGAACAAGCGTCGGACTGAGAACGGCGTTATCACATCAGCTCCCGCGCGCTGAATGCAGAGCACCTGGTGGCCGCCGTGGGCACCCGCTGGGGCGTTGAGAACCGGCTGCCCTGGGTTCTCGACTCAACTTCGGCGCGGATGGCAGCCCCCTCTGTTAGGGCCATGCGCCGCGGAATCTCTCTCCTGACGCAGATCGTGCTCAACCTGATTCGCCTGGATCCCACCGACAAGACCAAAAGCCAGTCTGCGTATGAGGCGCAAAGGGGCTGCATGGGATGGTGATGTTCGAACGAACAGGCTGGGTTTCGAAGCGCTGTGACGGGCGCATTGGGTGGGAAAGCCCTGAGGGTCGAACTGAACCATCTATCACCAAGAAATAGAACACAAGGCCCACGGCAGTTTGGCGCCGCGCGGCATACAAAAAGGTGCATTAGGCACGGATCACGAATACCAGATTTTCCTGGTCGATTTCGGGAGTTTCTCCCGATACGTGCAATATGACGCATTGCTACCCTCGACACCTGAGAAATTCAATCGGGGGACACCATGTTGGCCTACAGCTGTTTTCAGAAACTTGGCGCATCGCGGATGAGGACCAGTGCAGCCAGCGTGAGAAACCTTGCGCTCGAATGGCACAACACGACGTTCCCCCGTCGCGCCGTAGTCATTGCCATGACGAGCGTAATCGCTGGTCTCCAGGGACAGCTCGCCATGGCCGCTAATCCCACCGAAGCCTTTGAATTGGAGACCGTCGAGGTGGTCGGTACCACCCCGCTACCCGGCCTGGGAACGCCGGTCCGCGATGTGCCGGCCAATGTGCAAATATTTTCCAGCAAGGACATCGCCCCGCAGCGCCAGACGAATCTCGGCGACTATCTGGAGCAGAATCCGACAGGCGTGACGATCAACTCGACGCAGGGCAATTCTTTCCAGTCCGATGTCAATTACCGGGGCTTCAGCGCTTCGCCGATTCTCGGTACCCCCCAGGGGATTTCCGTGTTCCAGGACGGCGTGCGCATCAACGAGCCCTTTGGCGACGTGGTGAACTGGGACCTGATCCCGCAATCGGCTATTTCCAGCATCCAGCTCATTCCGGGCTCCAATCCGGCCTTTGGTCTGAATACGCTCGGCGGTGCGCTGGCGATCTATACCAAGAGCGGCAGTGCTTATCCTGGCGGGGCTATCGAGACCTACGCCGGATCATTCGGCCGCAAGGGTGTCGAGTTCGAGTATGGCGGCAAGAAAGACAGGCTGGATTATTTCTTCACCGGTAACTTTGTAGACGATAAAGGCTGGGCCGAACACAATGCGAGTACGGTTCGGCAGTTCTTCGGCAAGGTCGGCTGGCAGGATGACAAGACCGACTTCGACCTGAGTCTCACGCTTGCGAACAATACCCTGAAAGGCACGCAGACGCTTCCCCTCTCCTTCTTCGACAACATTCGACAGGCCTACACATTCCCGGATCAGAACAGCAACAAGCTGACCTTCCTCACCGCCAAGGGCAGTCGTTACCTCAGCGATGACGTCATCCTCGGCGGCAACGCCTATTACCGGAAGTACAGGAACGAAAACGTGAGCAGTAACGTCAATGGCGCTTTCGACCCGATTACCAACCCGGTGGAAGCGACCAATGATCGTTCCACGATCGATCAGGACAGCTACGGTCTGGGGTTGCAGCTAACCCTGCTCGGTCAAGTCGCCAAGCGCGAGAACCGCTTTTCGGTTGGCGCCAGCGGGGATTTTGGCAAGGCGCGGTTCAGTCAGGACTCGCAGCAGGCCAGCTTCACCGCTGATCGGGGAACGCTCGGCACGTCGGACTACGTGCAAGTCACCGCCGCCGAGACGCGCAACCAGTACTACGGCCTCTTCTTCACCGACACGCTCAATCTGAACAAGGAATGGACGCTCACGGCCTCCGGCCGCTATAACCGGGCCAGTGTGAAGATCGAGGATCTAACTGGCACGAGTCCGCTATTGAATGGCGAACACACCTTTTCCCGCTTCAATCCCGCCGTCGGCATCAATTTCACGCCCAGCGAGCGCCTAACCGCCTATGCCGCCTACAACGAGGGCATGCGGGCGCCGACGCCGATCGAGTTGGCCTGTGCCGATCCGGCCGCACCGTGCAAACTGCCCAACAACTTCGTTGCCGATCCGGAACTCAAGAAGGTCGTATCGAGAACGGTGGAAACCGGTTTGCGCGGCAGGTTTTCCCAAGATACACAGTGGAGTGCGGCCCTCTACCGGACCGAGCTAACCGACGATATTCAGTTCATCAGTTCCGGTGGAGCTGCGGTGAATGCCGGCTTCTTCCAGAATGTCGGCAAGACCCGCCGCGAAGGGCTGGAACTCGCGCTGAGCAGCAAGTGGAATTCACTCACCGCCTCGGCCCGCTATGGCTATGTGAATGCCACCTTCGAATCGCCCTTTGCGGTCAATTCGCCCAGCAACTCGACGGCCGACGCCACTGGGGCCATACAGGTGCGGCCGGGCGACCGGATTCCGGGCATCCCGCAGCACAGCCTGAAATTGCGCCTGCAATACGATTTCGGCGAACAGGTGTCGCTCGGCACAAATGTCATCTATAGCAGCAGCATCTTCGCCCGGGGTGACGAGAATAACCAGGACGCGAACGGCCGCGTACCAGGCTATGCTGTGGTCAATCTGGACGCTCGATACCGGGTGTCCAAGGGTTTGCAACTGTTTGCCCGCGTGGTGAACCTGTTCGACAAACAGTATTCAAACTTCGGCGTCGTCGGCCAGAATTTTTTTACCGGAGCGGGCCATACCTTCGATGGCAGCAACCCGGTTAACGAGCAATTCCGCGGTCCTGGGGTCCCACGGGGGGCTTGGGTGGGCTTGCGGTATGAGTGGCTTTGAACATTCTCCCCGGACGGAAGTGCGATGATTCCCAATGCCTGAAGCGGACGGCTTAGGTGGCGCATGAAGCGCCTTCTTCCGTTTGAGCAGATTGACGCTTCGCAGGCCGGCCGCTCACCGCATCCTCC
>Ga0209125_1002539_pt1 | contig 13920 bp, 9 predicted proteins | sample BarGraIncub1131A_FD_184503 | JGI IMG/M metagenome (GOLD analysis project Ga0209125, IMG submission 184503) | Arctic peat soil microbial communities from Barrow, Alaska - Barrow Graham LP Incubations 11-31A (SPAdes) (version 2) | ecosystem: Environmental > Terrestrial > Soil > Wetlands > Peat... | reverse complement strand
TTCGCTGGGACTGGTTTCCACATCGGCCTCCACAACCCTTATTAATAAGAATAAGGAATTCATACATGCTCTTTGGAATGCTAAGCTAGAACCCTATGAAGACGGTTATTTCGACCCCTATTACGATGGATTGTTGTATATGTTCAGCTTGATGCACCTAAGCGGAAAATACAGAATCATCACACCCGCAATAAGGCATTGAACAACTACTATCTTCAGAAAACAGAAAGCCCCCAAAAGTTCGTAAACTTTTGGGGGCTTTCTGTTTTTAATTCGGCTTACTTTTTTCCTTCAGCTTTTACACCAAGAAGCGGAAGCATCGTGGCGGCATAACGACGACCCAACTCGCGGTAACCTTCAGCATTGAAGTGAAGATTATCAGGACCATCCGTACAACCTGCTGAGGAAACAACGTGAGCAGTAGGAATGGTTTCAGGAAGTTTAGCAATGATTTTGTTTATACTGGCACAAACGCCTCCCTGATCAGCATTGACCACTTCACCTGCAAGCAAAGGCACAGATTTGGCATCCAGGCTCAGATCTTTCAACAGGTTTTCATACACTGCTTTTACTTTGGCTGGCCAAATGGAGTCATTTGTATTGGATTCACCCTGATGCAAGAGAATTCCTTTGATAACACCCGATTGTTGAGCAATCTTCGCCATTTCCACAAGCTTTCCGTACGGATTGCCATCGTATTGGCTGATCATCCCTTTCATCCAGCCCGGCGCCGTGGTGATATAGTTCTGACAGTTGTCTTTGTCAAACAGCTCAATCTTGCAACCTCCTACGGAGATATTGATGACACCGATCTTGATTTTTTTAGGTGTGTTGGCTACCAGTGTTCGGCCAAAATAATCAGCTGGTGTCAAGCCAGTATTGCACCTGCACAAAGGCGGCACAGCCGGATACCATTGACCCTTGGTTCTGCCCAGATCCTTGCAATCCAGAACGGATAGCACTTGAAAACGACTGTCAACTGTTGTATCCTGTGGTTCAATTCGAGCATTACCTTCCATATTGGACTGACCGAAACACAAGAAAATGTAGAAATTGGGATCCTGAGCGAATGTGTTGATGTTCATCAGGAACATAGCAATGAGTAAAAGTGCAAAATTCTTTTTCATTTGTAATGGATTAATTGAGTGTTTATCACAATGGTTATTTTAAAATTTAGTCGTTTGCGGGCCTATGGATTCGCCACGATTCGTCCTATTTGGCAGGATTTGGCGCACTTTCATTGCTGAATTCTTTTACTCAAACAGTTTCAGATCAACAAAGTTACCCATTTTTCGGTGTCCGTCCGCATTGGGATGCAGTAAATCGTTCTGATAATCCAAATCAGCAGGCATGCTGGCTTGATCCTTGGGATCTTGCATGCATTCGTCAAAGTCGATACAAGCATCAAAATTGCCTTTAGTCCGAATCCATTCATTGACTTTGTTTCGGCATGCTTCTTTGAATTCAGAATAATAGCCATTTCCCTTAAAGGGCATGATGGTTCCACCGTAAACTTTCAGCCCCTTCGCATGAGCCTTTTCAATGAATTGCTTATAAGCATCAATTAGCTTTTCGTAGGTCCAGTCTGCTGCTTCCTGTGTATTGGATGTGCCTCCGATATCGTTCACACCAATGAATACGATGACCCAACGTAGTCCTTGTTGACCCAATATATCTCGGTCAAAACGGTTTAAGCCTGTTGGCCCAAGGCCACCATGCACCACACAATTTCCACCGATTCCCAAATTAAGTACACCAATATTTTTAGTGGCAGAATTCTTCAATAAGCGTTCAGATAATATATCGGGCCAGCGATTCTGCTTGTTCGTATCGGAACCTCTTCCATCAGTGATTGAATTGCCAAGGACGGCGATAGAACGTGTATTGGTCGGCGCCAAAACGTCTATCCCATTGATGACATACCAATGATCCGTCGAGGCCGCTCCTACAAAGTCTGTGACCTTGGTTGAATTGCCACCCAACAGGAAGGAAGTCGTACGCGAACCAGGGTGGCCAGAAACTGTGGGCGAAGTCTGATCGAAATAGATGGTGACCGCCACATCCATTCTTGGCTTCAACTTAAATGAAATCGGATCGGATATTATTGCTGAACCCGGGCCCATCGTCACTTCAGACTTTCCGCAAAACTGCAGCTCTTTATTTGTAGCAACATCAATCATATTTCCTCCTGTTGAAACCGCTATCTGAACAGACTTCATCGTTACCGAACCTTGGCTGAACTCATTAGTGAATTTCAGTCTGATTTTATTACCTCCTACAGAAACTCGAACGATTTGCCTCAGCGAATTACCCGACAATCCCGGTGCTGGTGGCATGTTCTTTACTTCTACCAATTGCGGTGCTGTAGCCCATGTGCCAACCCAATGAGATGCAGCATTAATTTCTTGCATTCCGAAAATACTGCAAAATGTTATCAATAAAGTCAACGACTTCTTTAGGATGTTGTTTGTCATGAAAAGATTTAAATTAGATCGCACGTACAACGAAAGGAATACTAAGACAAAAATAGTTTGTTTAAAGTTCAATCACCTTTTCAGCAGGCAGAAATTAAGCTGTCAATGTTACATATGCTATAGGATACCCTCCAAGAGTACATCCGCTTTTTTTTCAGAATAAATGACAACCTACTAAATAAAAAAAGTAGTGTTTATTATGACTTAACTAGCTGCACCTATCAAAACAACCAAATGTACATCAAATAACAACGAGGTGATTCGTGTATCCAGACTAAATAAAATACTTTTGTGACATTCAGGACTTTCAAGTCTTCTTTTTTAATTCCATCTGGGTGACTTCATCATAAAACCTGATATGCTTCCTGGTATACATCCGCTTAAAACGCATGTTGTCCTTACCCCTGCTGTAAAAAAACGAACCATGGATGTGGAATCCAAAGCGTAACTGTTGCCGGCAACTTTCAATTCAAATCGTCAAGCTATAAAAAAACACTACAACTGCGATGTACAAATAGTTTCAAAGTACGAATCTTATTTTTTTATAATAAACACATAAAAACTTGCACAAGTGCACTATTTATTGGTATTTTCATACCGAAAACCTGCACCAAAAAAAAAAAAATACCCATGAAAATTGTAAAAAAGAAAATTTTTTTTCTGTCAATTATGCTGGTTAATCTAGCAATTATTCCCGTTTTAGGTACAGAATCTGTTAATGTTATTTACAATAAGAATAGTGGAAAGGTTCTTTCTGTTGGTCAACCTATTAACGCCACCTGGAAAAAAATTGATGATACCAATACATCATTTATTACGTATTCTGGTGGTTGGGGGACATGGACTGGAAATCCTGGCTATCAGAACACTGAACATTATGCGACTGGACTGTCTTCTGGCGCTAAATTTACTTTTACTGGTGTTAAAGCGAGATACTATGGATTTTTAAGAAGTGACCTTGACATTGCGCAAGTTAAGATTGACGGCCAATTTGTTCAATACATTGATTGTCACTATGGAAGCCAGTTTGACGTATTGCTATACGAAACTCCGTTGCTTACTTATGGTTTACATACATTAGAAGTGTTGCCTACTGGTAAAGCTGCTTCTGATTTTGAAATTATTGTTGATGCATTTGAATATGCTACTTCTGACATAATGGTACCATCAGTAATTCAAACCACATATACCGGTGATATAACCCAAAAATGGATAATTCAAAAACCAAATGGTGTTGATTTACAATTAATAAACAAGTCAAACAATCTGGCTATTACAATAATAGATGTAACGAAACCGGATATTATTGTTTTAGGTCTGGAATCACCTTCGAGCGAAAATAAACAGTTATGGAAAACAGCAAATAGTGATGTAAATTATCAGACTCTATGCAATCAAGCCAGTATTGGATATATGGATATTACAGGTGCCGCTTTACAGGACAGCGTTACCGCCAGACAAAATGTTCAAAGAGCAGGAACCAGTCAGGAATGGGGTATTTGGGATACGACTTTGTTAGTTGGTGTCCTTGACTCAAATATTCGTTCATACTATAAATTGATGAATAAAAATGGGCTAGTTGCAGATGTTAACAATGCTGTTGTCAACAGTTCCAACTACTATCTTAGAGCTGATAAATCGGAAAGTAATACAGGTCAGCAATTTATGATTCATGCCCAGGATTCAAATTTTACGGTAACAAATATTTTGAGTTCCAAAAATATGGATAGTGGCAACTCTGCAATAGATGGAGATAAGGTAGTTCAATGGGGAGCCGATCCAGGGAATAAAAATCAACAGTGGAAATTATCTTTTTATGGATCGTTTTATACTATTACCAGTGCTACTACAGGCAAGAATCTGGATTGGAGAAATGCCCAAACCAGTAGCGGCACTTTGTGTCAATATACACCGGATGCAAATAATCAATACCAACAATGGCGAATATTAAAAGCTACTGAAAGGGAATACCATGAATGGGAAGATGAAAAATGTTTTGCTGTCAATAAGCTACAGGGTCATGTTACATATTTTCCTTTTGCAACGACCGAAGAACTCAAAAACGATTCAACATTTATTAAACCGTGGTTGGAGCCCAAATCAGATCGTTTTCTTTCGCTTAATGGAAGCTGGAAATTTAATTGGGTAAAACAACCATCAGAAAGACCGGTTGATTTTTATAAAACCGATTACGATGTTTCTTCCTGGAAAGAAATTCCAGTGCCATCAAATTGGGAAATGCTTGGTTATGGTACTCCAATCTATACAAACGTAAATTATCCTCATGCTAATTTCCCCCCACTAATTTTGCCCAGAGGAGGAGCTACAAGCGAGAAAGAACCAAATCCGGTTGGTTCTTACCGACGGGAATTCGACTTGCCATCAAGTTGGGATGATAAAGAAATCATACTGCATTTTAACGGTTGTTATAGTGGTCTTTATGTTTTCGTAAACGGTCATAAGGTGGGTTATAGCCAAGGGGCAAACAACGATGCCGAATTTAATATCACACCCTATGTGATAGCAGGAAAGAATATGATTGCCTGTGAAGTATACCGCTGGACAGACGGCAGTTATATTGAAGATCAAGATATGTTCAGATTGAGCGGAATACATAGAGATGTTTATGTTTATGCTCGTCCCCATAGTTTTGTTAGGGATTATATTATTAATTCTGAATTTTCTAATAACAACTTTACAACATCGACATTTAGTATAAAAACTTCGTTTCAGAATGCTGCAGTGGTCGCTTCTCAAGCAGTTAAACTAGACGTTACCTTACTTGATCCTTCTGGAGTTGAGGTTTTTAATTCAACACAGGAAATAGCCTCTATCTCAGCTCTAGATACTATAAGTTATCAGTTTCGGAAAACTGTAGATAAACCATTATTGTGGTCAGCAGAAGTGCCAAATCTATATTCTGTAATATTATCGCTTAAAGATGAGAATGGTAAAGAATTAGAGGCTTTGTCTTCCAAGTTTGGATTTAGAAAAATTGAAATCAAAAATAAAAGAGTCTGTATTAATGGTTCTCCTGTTTTTTTCAAGGGAACTAATCGACATGATATTCATTACAAATATGGAAAAGCTGTTCCACTTAACACTCTACTAGAAGACGTTTTACTAATGAAACGATATAATATTAATACATTACGAACAAGTCATTACCCCAATGACCCAAGAATGTACGCAATGTTTGATTACTATGGGCTTTATATTATGGATGAGGCTGATATTGAATGTCATGGAAACCAAACACTTAGTTCTAATCCCGACTGGATACCTGCATTTGAAGACAGAATGATTAGAATGATTGAACGTGATAAGAACCATCCTTCAGTAATTTTTTGGTCAATGGGTAACGAAGCAGGTGGCGGTGATAATTTTTATTCTGTTAGAGATGTAGCTAAATCTTTAGATAACACAAGATTACTACATTACGAAGGAAATAGCAGTGCTGCCGATATTGATTCAAGAATGTACCCTTCTTTGAGCGATGTCAAAAGTATTGATGCCAGTACAACAACACGTCCATTTTTCATATGCGAATATTCTCATGCTATGGGAAATGCCATTGGTAATTTGTATGAATACTGGGATTTTATAGAAAATTCTTCAACACGTTCTATTGGAGCTTGTATCTGGGATTGGGTGGACCAGGGAATAAATAAATGGGGCGGTGATAGTACTAAATACTATTTCGGCGGTGATTTTGGTGATTCACCCACTGACTTTGACTTCTGCTGCAATGGAATTGTTACTCCAGATCGCAGAGTCACTCCGAAATTGCTTGAGGTTAAGAAAATATATCAATACGTCCGCTTGATCGCATCAGATCTTGTAAATGGTAAAATAAACATTCGTAACGGGTATGTATTTACCAACTTAAATGAATTTTCTTTGCAATGGTTTGTTACAAAAAACGGAATACCTGTAGATTCCGGAACAGTAGATCTTCCAAGTGTAAACCCCAAAGCTTCAGCTATAATTGATATACCTTTTTCAAAAGTCTATGAGGTTGGTGAAGAATACATGCTCAATTTATATGTGAATTTAAAAGAGAGAACCAAATGGGCAGAAGCCGGATACTCTGTAGCTTCAGAGCAATTGGTTCTGCAGGAACGCGGTTCTCTTGGTTCAGTAAACATAACAGAAGCAAATACTATTACCAGAAGCCTGAGTGGAAATGTGGAGACAATACAAGGAAAGGACTTTTCGATAGCCTTCAATAAAACTACCGGCATAATGACATCGTTGAAATATTTTGGTCAGGAACGTATTTATAACAGTAAAGGCTTGGCTTTTAGCTATTACAGGAGTATTAGCAACGAAACCAGAACCTATAATGAACCAACAATAAGTTGCCTGAAATTTGAAATTGTAAATTCAATAGATCAAAAAACAGTTGTTGTTAATACAACTATGAAAGCTATAAACACGTTGGGGACATATCCATATACTGTTTCTTACACAATTTATGCAAACGGTTTTATCGATGTTAATACCAGTATAACAAACAATGGAGCTTTGGGAACTCTGCCTAGAGTCGGTTTACAGTGGCAACTTAAAGAAGAATTGGAACAAGTAAAATGGTATGGTCGTGGCCCACATGAAAACTACTGGGATCGCAAGAAGTCGGCATTTATAGGTTTGTACAATAATACTGTCACCGGCTTGACTGAGCACTATGTACGAACTCAAAGCAACGGTAATAGGGAAGATATTCGTTGGGTTAGTTTATTTGATTCACATGGAGATGGTATTAAAATTACTTCCGGTGGTAAATTAAATTTTATAGCTAAACATTATACCGACAAGGATCAATGGGATGCATATCATGATTATTCATTACCGACCTATAAACGCCCGGAAATTTATCTAAGTCTTGATTACTTGCAGCAAGGTTTAGGTAATGCAAGTTGTGGCCCGGATCAACTACCACAATACAAAGTTGCCGGATCAACAACATTTAATTATAATTTCCGGATCGAACCGGTATCCAATTATGGAACTCAGATCAGTGAGTCTAAACAGCAAACTGAGCTTGTTTCTGCATTTCCAAATCCGACAAAGGGGGTTGTTTATTTTAATTTCAATCGTCCTTTGGCATCAAATGCAGAAATGATTATTTATGATGAAAAAGCGTGTGTGATTTATAAAAAATTTATACCCGCGGGTATCTCTAACTATGAAGTTGATTTTTCTAAAAAAAGCAAGGGTTTGTATTTATACAAAATAAAAGATTTAAAAAACAGCTTTAATGGTAAATTCCTTAAAGAATAATCTGATTTGAGTTTAAAATTGCAAAAAGGTTGCTTCAAAAATTTATAGCATTTGAAGCGACCTTTTTATACTCTAATAACCGTATGGGTATTTCTCGTTCTTGGCCGAATCCTTCGATTAGATTATCTGCAATCCTGTTTATCCACCGCTGAACTCTATCAGCCTTCATCACAATCAATTGCAGAAACCAATAATAAAGCGTCTTTCTCTTGGATGTTTCTTACTCTTGGATGTTTGATTCAAAATTGCAGGAACCAAGACCTGTGCGCTCTAAACTTAGCCATAACGTTGGCGGTATGGCCAGTAAGGGATTGCGGGCGATTACCTATCAAGTTACACGAAAAGTTGAAGCGGGCTACAACCCTTAGCAAACCACTGAAACCCTTATTGGCTATACCGCGTGTTGTGTGCAGATTTTTTTAATCAATTGTCAATTTCAAAAAATCCCCGTCAATAATCAATACTTTTACTCCATTTTCTGTAGATGAACGGTGAGAACTTAGTTCATCTGTAACCACATAGGTCATTCCTTTTGTCAAGATAAATTTTTCACCATCATTTAATTCACTCACAAAATCGCCTTCCAGACAATATACTATATGTCCTTTTGTGCACCAGTGGTCAGCAACATAGCCTTTTGAATATTCAACTAATCTTATTCTTAGTCCATCAAATTGCATAGTCTGCCAATAAGCAATGCCTGTTTCCCCTGTATGTTCAGTTTTCGGTATGGTCGTCCAATCAATGGTTTGAAATGGAATATTCTTTTTATTCATTTTTATAATTTTATGTTTATGAAATATCAAATACTGAAAAACATACGCTAATTATATGATTCCATAATCTTTCTGTCCTCAGTCATTAATGGTCTGCATATTTCATCCATTTTCATTGTTTCCCAGCTAGATAGATTGTTATGCGTATTATAATATTTCAATGGAATTGGGTGTGTCCCTATTACAACTGGAATTTTATAATGTGTCTCAACGAACTCTTTAAATTGATTTATGTATGGGCAAGGAGGATATCCAACAACCATTCCTGTCGCAAAATGAATTACTTCTGCTCCATTTTTAATCATCTCTTCAGGTACGTATTCAATATTTCCACCTGGGCAACCGCCGCAATTTGAGAATCCAACCAGTTCCAAATTTTCCTCCTTTGGATATTTGGCAAATCCTCCAACATGTTCTTTCAAAGCTCTAAGACATTTACCTCCACCACACGTTATGTAACGTCCACAAATAATTATTCCAATTTTAGTCATTTAGTCCTCCTTTATTAGTCGAATGTTTTTCTTTTTATAATTCATCTCTGTTTATTAGCAACTATCTTAAATTTGCACACAACGGGTAGCTAGGGCGCGGGCGGAACGAAGGCGTAATCGCCTGAGTGTGAGCCTGTGGCTTAGCTGGTGTTAGCCACAGTTCATTTTGATATCGTCGTTTTGAAAATGAGTGTTGAAGCATTCGCTACTTACTTGCTACTTACATCTGTCATTTTTGTCTTAATCATCGATTATCCGAAGCAATCTATTCTTTATACGAGGATCTGAAGAATGTCAGGAGGTCAGTTCGCTCTCTTGACGATTTTCTGCAAGAAGCGTTTCTTTGCCGACGTCACCCGAACAAAATAAAGACCGTCTGCAAGCCCCTTCATGGAGATTGAAAGACTCGCTGAACCGGACATCGACCGTCGGATGCTTCCATTAAGGTCGATCACATCAACCCGGACAACATCGCCCGGATAATCCAGGTTCAATTCCTCTGCCAATTGGTCAAGCCAAATCTTCAGGCTGGATTCCTTCTCTGATTGTTGGGAAGCCATCTCTGTTTCTGTTATATCCTTCAGTAGGCTCCAGCCCATCGAACTTTGGTATTTGATTTTTGAATCAATCGGAACATAAAGTATGCAGGAACTGTTAACACGCGAAAAAACAATTTCACTGCCACAGTCGGCTGGCCATTCCGACGGTGAATAGATGGCACACACGTTTTCGCAACCTATGAATGCAGCGTCTTCAATCAGATTGACACTCTCGGGTATGGTTAACGAGGTCAGGCCAACACAACCGGCGAAAGCCCATGATCCAATCACTTCCAATTTGTTAGAGAAGGTTACTTTGGACAATTTCGTACACATTGCGAAGGTCGAGCTTGAAATGGAGTACATGTTAGAAGGTATGCTGACTTCTTCCAAACTTGTGCATCCGCTAAAAGCCAAACTTCCAATATAGAAAATGGAATTGGGCAGTGTTATTCTTTCTAGGCTGGTGCATTTGTAAAAAGCATAGTCACCAATGATCCCCATTTTGGAAGGGCAATCGACAGAGACCAGGGAAGTACATCCCAAGAACGCATAATTGCTGATGTTGAATAGTGTGTCTGAGAACACAATTTCTCTCAAGCTTGTGCAATTGCAAAAAACATATTCATCGATGGACAAAAGCTTTGAAGGTAAAACGACCTTGGTCAATTCACTGCAATTCCGGAAAGCATCGTACGGAATCTCATTGTCTTGGTATTTCGAATTGTATTCTTTCACCGTTGTGCCTCTCAGGTCTATAACCCTCAGTTTTGGCATCCAGTAACGCATCGTCACAAAATCCCGGTAGTCGATGTCACCAGTCACTGTCAGTTCCGTAATGTTTTTCAACTCGTTGTCTGTCAGATCTGCGTGCAAACCTCCAACCGAAATGGAGACGCTCTTGACGATGCTCGTCGTATCTCCGGTTTCGTGGGTCACACTATCCTTCGATTCGGATATCCTGACAAAGTCGTTCCAACCAACTGCGTTCTCATAGGCGTTTAGCGACCCGGCAGGCACATAAAGCGTGCAAATGCGTTTGTCTATGAAGTCAAAAACATGATAGGAGGCTGTCAGGTCGATCGGAGTGGTTGCATCAACATGGAAGGAAGTCAAACCCGAGCATTTGTAGAAAGCGTAATTCTCAATTTTTGTTACAGATGCCGGTAACGAGATGGTTGGTAATGCGGAGCAATTATTGAATGCATTTTCTCCGATAAACGTTATTGAACCGGGAATGGATACAGAGTCCAATTTCGTGCAGCCTGAAAACGTCGATTCCCTGATGGAGTCAATGGATGCCGGAAGGGTCACTTCGGTGATGCCAGAACTTCTAAAAGCATTGCTTCCAATATAGTGAACGGTACCAAGTATCGAAACGGATGTTAGGAAAGCACAATTGGCAAAGGCAAAATCAGGGATGGAGTCCAAGGTTGGAGGGATGTTGGCCTGGGTGATGTGGGTGGTGTAGAATGCGCCAACACCAAGGTGTTTGATTGAATCTGGTATTGAAGTATCAAATTTGGAAGTAGTAAAAGCGTAATCGCCAATGTAGGTCACCGATGCAGGAAGTGTCATGGACGAGAGCGCAATACAAATATCAAAGGCAAAATCCCCAATTATTTTTAAAGAGGAAGGCAAAATGACGGTGCTTAAATTCCAGCATTTTCTGAACGCGCCTATACCGATCGTTGTTGTTGAATCGAGTATGGTTACCGACATTAAGCCAAAACAAGAATAGAAGGCGCTGTCTCCAATGGCTACCAACGATGTAGGCAAAGTGACGTTTTTCAGATCGAGGCAAAAGACGAAGGACTTGTAAGGCAACATGTTTTTAGGATACGAGCCATACGCTTCAATATTCACATCCTTTAGGTTGAGGTCCGTCAGAGAATAAAACTTTTTAGAGCGGAACAAGGCAAAATCCCTGTAATCCAAACTGCCTATCAAGGTCAGATTGGTTACTGTATCCAAGTCGCCAGCAGTTAAAACGGACGCCAAATTTCCTGCTGTTACTTCAACTGTCTTGTTCGGTCTCGCCTGAGACAGCGAGATGGTCATGAGTAGGAAAGTCAGCGTAAATAGAGTACTTTTCATAACCAATTTAAAAAGTTATGGTAAATATAGATAACTCCGAACGAAGATGTTACAAAAAAAGTAAATAGTTTAAAAGTAGCTGCCTTTTAGAGACAGCTACTTAAGATGCCGGAAATGGCGAAAAAAAACAGATTCTCAGTATCTAATAAATGGATGGTTCGTAATGAACCAAAACGGTAAAAATACTGAGAAATAATCCTGCGATCTAGCCGCCTAAACAAATAACACTCTTTTTTTTAAAATGACTTGAGGATATATTATATCCAAGTCTTGGTCCACCAAATACCTCTCAAATAATGGAAATCCCACTCACTCCAACCATCACTGTAATCATCAATAGAATTTTTTATTATTCTAACTAAAACTGGACCATAATAACCAGGAGTGATGTTGTAGGTTGTGTAATACTGATAACCCACACCATGAACTATTGCTTTAGGAACCCTATAAGGTGGATATCCTTCATAAATGATAGCAATATCAGTGAATTCCTCCATTCTAACGACAAAGCTTAGGCCAGTAGCACCATCACCACCAGTTATATAAGTTCTGTCAAATTGACCAAACCAACTTCCCCATGTGTTTTCTATTTTTATACAGAAGTCAACACCATCATAATTTTCCGATGGTGCCCCATACCAATTATTATAATTTAAAGACCCATTTGAGTCTAAATATTCGACCGATTGAGCCTTCACTCCATATGAATCAGCCAAAATTAATAAAATTGCAAATAACTTGATTTTCATGTTTTTGAATTTTTAATTGTTACTAATAAATATATAGAAAGTGTTATTTATTGTATTATTATAACTGCTGTCCTGTTATAATTATAAATATCTCTGTTCATCAAAGAAAACAAAAACTTGATATATCAATATGTTACAAACGTTTCGATATAATTAACGGTCAAATAATGAAAAAACTTTTCAAAGTTAATATTTAAAAACTTATTGCATTGTAAATAAAACAGCATTTTTTGTAAATATTGATACACCAATATTATTAATGAAACTTTTAGTATAAAATTTATTAAAATACATAAAATTATTCAAACTGACATCAATTGAAAGAGGTTAAATGTTTTCTCTAAAATTCCTGATTGATTTTACATCAACTATACAGCATCAGAAATCTTTTATGTTCAATGATTGCAACAAATTACACCTATGCGCCTCTTGAATTGTGGCTAACGGGTAGCTAGGGCGCGGGCGGAACGAAGGCGTATTTCGCCTGAGTGGCAGCCTGTGGTTTGGGTGGTGTTAGCCCTAGTCGTTTTTATTCTTATTCAATTCATATTCTGATAGTTATCAGCAGTTCCACGTTGATTATAAGCCTAAATATTTATCTCTTGAAAAAATCACTTTCGTCTTTCCTTTCTTGAATATACTTGTAATATCTTAAATGAAAAAGAAGTTCCTTATTCTTACATTTCTTTAGGTCTTTAATCAGTTTCGCAAAATAATTTGAATCTGACTTATTAACAATATATGAAACGGTATCGCATTTATCTTGAATAAATATTTTTGTTGAATTGATTTCTGATTCTATGCTGTCAGCATAACTCAATCTGTGAGTATCATTCAATATAACGAATCTTTTAATGATAAAATAAGTATCCTCATCCATATTAACATATCGACAATAATCTAATAAATCCCAACGTGATAAGCGAATATCATATTTTGAGTCTATCGAATATTGCATATATGAAGTATCCTTTTCATTTGTTCTAAAAAAAGTTGTACTTTTTGGACGATTGCATACCCCTGTATACCATAGAAAAACATGTCCTGGCAAGCAGTCTTTTTCCTTCATGGATGGAGAAATCTTGCAAGAAAGAAAAATTGCTGATAGCAATATGGCAATCGCAAAATTGTTTTTTTTTGAGGAATTAGTCATTGTACTTTGATTTGATTAATGGGTAACCCTAGTCCTTTTCGTTCTGCTTTAGTTCAATCATAACCATTTACTTACACTATACTTGACTCTCCTAACAAAAATCGAACGGTATCATGTTATGAACCCTACCCTTGGCGAAGTAGTTTCTTAATCATTTATCCAGTTGAACAAAATTTTCAGTAATCCACAACCGTCGAAGGTCTTTCTTACAAATCAGCAAAGGCCATGACCGGATTTTCTTTCTCTTGCTCAACAAATTGCAGGGAACTAAACCTACGGGTTCTACGATTAGGGCTAACGGGTAGCTAGGGCGCGGGCGGAACGAAGGCGTATTTCGCCTGAGTGGCAGCCTGTGGCT
>Ga0209125_1002537_pt1 | contig 13928 bp, 10 predicted proteins | sample BarGraIncub1131A_FD_184503 | JGI IMG/M metagenome (GOLD analysis project Ga0209125, IMG submission 184503) | Arctic peat soil microbial communities from Barrow, Alaska - Barrow Graham LP Incubations 11-31A (SPAdes) (version 2) | ecosystem: Environmental > Terrestrial > Soil > Wetlands > Peat... | reverse complement strand
ACGTATGCCAAGATAATCTTCAACAGAGCATTGTCTGTATAAATCGCTTCTTTAAAGGCTTGTTCGTAGCGCAGAAAGTCTTGGTTAACCGGTTTTCGGATCTGTTCAATCATATAGCATGTATGGGGATACAAAAATAATAAAAAAATGGAGCTTGCTCATTTTTTAGTACTTTTACGAAAACAAACATCAGGTTCCCATGGATTCCTCCAAAACCCTCTTTCTTCTCGATGCTTATGCATTGATTTACAGGGCATACTACGCTTTTATAAACAATCCAAGGATAAACTCCAAAGGGCAGAACACATCGGCCATTTTCGGGTTTCTGAACACACTTGAAGATTTGCTTCGGCGTGAAAACCCGAGTCATATCGCTGTGGGTTTTGACCCTCCCGGTCCAACCTTCAGGCATGAAGCCTTTGAAAAGTATAAGGCACAACGGCTAAAAACGCCGGAAGTGATCACCTGGTCGGTGCCCTGGATAAAAAAAATCATTGAAGCATTCCATATTCCCATTATCGAAGTAAAAGGTTTTGAGGCAGATGACGTTATAGGAACCATGTCTGTAATGGCTGAAAGGGAGGGTTATACCGTCTTCATGATGACCCCTGACAAAGATTACGGGCAATTGGTGACCGATCATGTGTTTATGTACAAGCCCAAATATGGATCCAGCGAATTCGAAATCCTGGGACCGGAACAAGTGATGAGCAAATATGGATTGACGAGTCCGGCACAGATGATCGACTATCTGGGTTTGGTCGGTGACACGTCCGACAATATTCCAGGTTGTCCCGGTGTCGGAGACGTTTCAGCCCGAAAATTGCTCGCTGAATTCGGCAGTATTGAAAATTTGCTGAACAATACAGACAAGTTGAAAGGGGCGTTAAAAGAAAAAATTGAGAGCAACAAGGAGCAAATTGAATTCAGCCGATTTTTGGCTACGATCAAGATTGATGTTCCGCTCGAATTCAATGAAGCGCATTTGCATCGGGATCCGATAGACGAAGCCGCGCTTCGGCAAATTTATGAAGCGTTGGAATTTCGGACGCATCTCCACAAAATTGAAGACCCTCGCCGCAAGCTGCGAGGAATCTTCGATTCCGGCAAGGAAAAAAGTTTATGCGATAACCCCGCCGCAAGCAGCAGGGAATGCGCGACCGGAATTCAAAATAGCCGACCTGTTGCTCCGGAAAAAAAGTTGGAGCAAACGGAAGTACTAAAAACGCCTTCCAAAAAGCAAGTGGCTCCGGTGGGACAATTTTCTCTTTGGGATGAGCCTGCTCAGTCAGAAGAAAAATTGCGGACTGAAAAGACCTCGACAAACACCTTCGAGAATTCTGTAAATGCGGACGAAATCCCAGGTGAAAATGAATTTTCGATTCTGAAAGGCTTGAAAGAGGTGCCACACTCCTACTATCTACTTGATTCTGAGGATAAATACAATCGATTTTTAGATAAAATCCGCAAGCAGGATTTCTTCTCATTTGACACAGAAACCACAGGCTTGGATGCCATCGAGGCAGAATTGGTTGGAATGTCGTTTTCCTGGGAGAAAAATGAAGCCTACTATCTTCCCGTACCTGCGGGGGAAGCCGGATTTCAAAAAGTGCAATCCTTAAAGTCTATTCTCGAAAAAGCCTCGGTTTTAAAAATCGGTCAGAACTTGAAATACGACATGGTCGTCTTAAAAAAATACGATATCGATGTGCAGGGTCCGTTTTTCGATACCATGATCGCGCACTATTTGCTTCAACCCGAACAGAGGCACAACATGGATTTGCTTGCCGAAATTTTCCTTGGTTACCGAACCATTCATATTGATGAGTTGATTGGGCCGAAAGGTAAGAATCAAAAAAACATGCGGGACCTCGCTCCTGCCGAAGTTTATGAATATGCTGCCGAGGATGCGGACATCACCTTGCAATTGAAGGATGTCCTGGAAAAGGAAATTCATGAAAAGGGTCTGGACTTCTTGTGCTACGATGTAGAAATGCCACTGGTCAAGGTTTTAACCAAAATGGAAACGACTGGTATTGCCATTGATAGGGCTGCATTGAAGGAATCTTCGCTGATCCTGACTGCCAATCTGGAAAAAAAGGAGGCTGAAATCCAGGAGTTGGCGGGCGTACCATTCAACGTGAATTCACCCAAGCAAATCGGAGAAATGCTCTTTGATACACTGGCCATCGGCGGTAAGGCCAAAAAGACAAAGACCGGTCAGTATTCGACTTCTGAAGATGTGCTGGAGGGATTAAAAGGGAAGCATCCCATCATTGAGAAAATCCTGGATCAACGGGGTATGAAAAAATTGCTGAGCACGTACATCGATGCGCTTCCAGAATTGATCAACCCTAGAACAGGAAAGATACATACTTCTTTTAATCAAGCGGTTACAGCAACTGGAAGGTTGAGTTCAAGTAATCCGAACCTGCAAAATATACCCGTCAGGGATGCACAGGGGCGTGAAATTCGAAAGGCTTTTTCGGCAGAACCAGGTTCATTGTTCCTTTCTGCTGACTATTCCCAAATTGAATTACGACTCATGGCACACTTGAGTCAGGATCCGACCATGATTCAAGCGTTCCGCGACGGCTTGGATATTCATGCGGCAACAGCTGCGAAAATATACAAAATCCCTTTGGAAGAGGTCTCTTCGGATATGCGCAGAAAGGCAAAAACAGCCAACTTCGGAATCATATATGGCATCTCCGTTTTTGGGCTTGCCGAACGGATGGGTGTCTCTCGAACCGAAGCCAAAGAGCTGATTGACGGTTACTTCAATACGTATCCGCAAGTCAAGGCATACATGGATGCATCCATCGAAAAGGCCAGGGAAAATGGCTGGGTGGAAACACTCTACCACCGGAAAAGGTACCTGCAGGACATTCTTTCGCAAAACGCCAATGTGAGAGGTTATGCAGAACGGAATGCCATCAATGCGCCCATTCAGGGAACGGCAGCGGACATCATCAAGGTGGCCATGGTGAAGATAGCTCAATCGCTTGAAAAACAGGGACTAAAAACGACCATGATTCTTCAGGTGCACGATGAATTGAACTTCATCGTACCGGAAAACGAGCTTTCGATAGTCCGCGAATTGGTTGTTACTGAAATGGAAAATGCGGTCCAATTGGATGTGCCATTGAAGGCAGATGTGGGTGTCGGGAAGAATTGGCTCGAGGCGCATTCGTAAAGCTGCCTGATTTTTTGTACTTTTGCGGCCCGAAAGCACTCCTTTTTTATGACACAACGTTGACAAAATTGGGATGTTCTACTTTCAAAAAAGGTTTTCAGTGCATACTATTCTCCCTAATTCGTTTCAATATGGCATTACAATGCGGCATCGTCGGCCTGCCAAACGTCGGCAAATCCACCCTGTTCAACTGCCTTTCGAACGCGAAGGCTCAGGCTGCAAACTTTCCCTTTTGCACGATTGAACCCAACGTCGGAGTCATCACGGTGCCCGATGAACGGTTGAACCATTTGGCCGAATTGATCCATCCACATCGCATCGTACCTACGACGGTCGAAATAGTGGACATCGCCGGCCTGGTGAAAGGAGCCAGCAAGGGCGAAGGCTTGGGTAATAAATTTCTGGCCAACATTCGCGAAACAGACGCCATCCTGCACGTGCTTCGTTGTTTTGACGACGAAAACGTGACCCACGTGGATGGAAGCATCAATCCGGTCCGAGACAAGGAAATCATTGATTATGAATTACAGATCAAGGACCTGGAAACCATCGACAGCCGCATTCAGAAAGTGCAGAAACAGGCACAGACCGGTGGCGACAAACAAGCCAAACAAGTGCTGGAAGTACTGTTGAAATTCAAGAAGGCCCTCGAACAAGGCAAATCCACCCGAACGGTCAAATTCGATACCAAGGACGATGAAAAAATTGCCCATGACCTGTTTTTACTAACGAACAAACCCGTCATGTACATTTGCAACGTCGACGAAGCTTCTGCCGCAAGCGGCAATAAGTATGTGGATATGATTCGTGAATCGGTGAAAGATGAAGAGGCAGAAATTCTGGTGGTTGCTGCCAAAATCGAATCGGAGATTGCCGAATTTGAAAGCTGGGAAGAACGGGAAATGTTCCTGAATGAAATCGGCCTGAAAGAATCCGGTGTTTCACGTTTAATCAAGTCGGCTTATAAACTTCTGAATCTGAGCACCTATCTGACTGCTGGTGTGCCGGAAGTTCGTGCCTGGACATTCCATACCGGCAGCAAAGCACCGGTCTGTGCAGGCGTGATCCACACCGATTTCGAAAAAGGGTTTATTCGCGCTGAAGTCATCAAGTACGAAGATTTCATCAAGTACGGCTCCGAAGCCGCTGTGAAAGAAGCCGGAAAAATGTATGTGGAAGGCAAGGAATACGTCGTCCAGGACGGCGATCTCATGCACTTCCGTTTCAACGTTTAATCCCTATTTTCCTTTGAGTATCCGTTTGATGTCACTGAGTTTGTTCAGTGCTTGTAGCGGTGTGAGGTTGTTCACGTCCACTTTAAGGATTTCATCACGGATCTGAGACAGGATTGGATCGTCCAACTGGAAGAAGCTCAGTTGCATCCCTCCCCTTTCGCTTGCAATTTCCTGAGTCGGTTTGTGAATGGAGTCTTTGCGGTTTTCGGTCTCCATCTGGCTTAATATCTGGCTGGCGCGCTTGAGAATACTTTGCGGCATCCCGGCCATCTTGGCCACGTGAATCCCGAAACTGTGTTCGGTTCCACCCCGCTCCATCTTACGCAGGAAGATTACTTTTCCGTCTGCTTCTTTTACCGTCACGTGGTAATTACGGATTCTGGAGAAAGATTTTTCCATCTCGTTCAGTTCGTGGTAATGCGTGGCAAACAGGGTTTTAGCCTTGAATTTTGGGTGTTCATGGATGTATTCGACGATGGCCCAGGCAATGGAAATACCATCGTAGGTGGAGGTTCCCCTACCCAATTCATCAAACAAAATCAGGCTGTTTTGGGAGAGGTTGTTCAGGATGTCGGAGGCTTCATTCATTTCAATCATGAAGGTGGATTCCCCGGAGGAAATGTTGTCGGAGGCCCCTACCCGAGTGAATATTTTGTCGACCAAGCCAATATGAGCAGCATCTGCCGGGACAAAACATCCTGTTTGAGCCATCAATACAATCAAGGCTGTCTGACGCAGGAAGGCGGATTTTCCGGCCATATTCGGTCCGGTAATGATGTGGATTTGTTCTGAATGGCTGTCCATCCGAACATTGTTAGGAATATAGGGTTCTTCCGATGGCAATTGCTTTTCAATGACAGGGTGACGGCCATTGATTATTTCAAGGCGATCGCTGATTTCCATTTCGGGGCGTTGATACTTATTTTGTACGGCTACCAACGCAAAGGAAATCAAACAATCAAGTTGAGCGATCTGGGAAGCATTCCGCTGTATATCAGTCATGTATTTGGAGAGTTCCGCAGTCAATTCGGTGAAAATGATAAGCTCGAGCGCCTGTATTTTTTCTTCGGCACCAAGAATCTTTTCTTCGTAAACCTTAAGTTCTTGGGTGATGTAGCGCTCGGCATTGACCAGTGTTTGCTTGCGGATCCATTCTGCCGGAACTTTATCTTTCTGAGAATTACGCACTTCGATGTAATAACCGAAGACGCTGTTGAAACTGATGCGCAGGCTGGCGATTCCGGTCAGGTTGGCTTCCCGTTCCTGAATGGCTAATAGGAAATCCTTGCCTGAAGTAGACAAAGCGCGCAGTTCATCCAGGTCGGCATTTACACCGTCACGAACCACTTCGCCACGATTCAGTGCAATGGGCGGCGTATCCACAATTTCCCGATGAATGCGTTCGCGAATATCGTCACACGGGTTCATTATTTCAACCATTCGCAACAAGGCTTGATAACCAGGATCTTGCAAATTGGATGCGTCTTCCTGAACGGCCCGACGAATGTCGTCCACTGCCTGCAAGGATGTTTTTAAATAAACCAATTCGCGTGGAGAAACTCTTCCGACCGAAATTTTGGATACGATGCGTTCCAAATCGCCGATCAAACCAAGCTTTCCCGAAAGATATTCCCGAAGTTCAGGGTTCTTGAAAAAATAGTCAACAATGTCCTGGCGCTCTACAATGGGGGCTATTTCTTTGAGCGGAAACAGCAACCAGCGGCGAAGCAACCGCCCACCCATGGCACTCTTGGTCTTGTCAATTACACTCAACAAACTGCGTCCTCCTTCGTTGATGGTATCGCATAATTCGAGGCTGCGAATAGTGTATCGGTCCAATCGGACGAAACGGTCTTCTTCTACCCTTGAAATCGATTGAATGTGACCGAGTTGATTGTGTTCGGTCAGATCCATATAATAAAGGATGGCTCCGGAGGCAATGATGCCGGCATTCATGTTTTGGATGCCGAAACCTTTCAAACTTTTGGTCTGAAATTGTTTCAACAGTCGATTCATGGCTGAATCTTCGTTGTAAATCCAATCGTCCAGTTCAAATTTGGCAGAGGAGTAGTTGAAATGCTGTCGGTAGAGCTCTTTTTTACCACGTTCATACAGCACCTCCTTGGGTAAAAATGTATTCAACAACTTGTCAACATAGTCGAAAGAGCCTTCGGCTGCTAAAAATTCGCCGGTCGATATATCGAGAAATGCGACGCCTGCGAATGATTTTTCGAAATGTATACTGGCCAGGAAATTATTTTCTTTTTGATCTAGGATATTTTCATTGGTAGAAACACCTGGTGTAACCAGTTCGGTTATGCCACGTTTCACTAGTTTCTTGGTCTGTTTGGGATCTTCCAGCTGATCGCAGATAGCTACCCGTCTTCCTGCACGTACGAGTTTAGGCAGGAAATTGTCAAGCGCATGATGGGGAAAACCGCACATTTCGATGGGTCCGGCGACCCCATTTGACTTATGGGTCATTGCAATACCTAGTATTCCAACAACTTCTATGGCATCTTGTCCGTATGCTTCGTAGAAATCGCCTACTCTGAACATAAGTACAGCATCGGGATGTTTGCTTTTCATCTCGAAATACTGTTTGATCAACGGGGTATTTTCTGCTATTTTATTCAAAATAAATCCGGTTTTTTGTTGACAAATATAGGAAAAAGGCTGTTGATAAGTTGTCAACAGCAGTGGATAAGTAGGAAAAAATGGTGTGATAGTTTAAACAACTTTTGAATCGTTTCGTATTTGTAAAAATCCATGAACGAAGTAAACAATGTTATCAACAAAATTTAAACCCGAAAAGTATGAACACGGTCCTTTTTGAATAATTATTAAAATTTATGAATATTATTTTAAATCAGATTATTACGAATTTTTGGATGGTTTATAACCTGTTCATAAAGTATAAAAACTATTCACAACTTGTTTGGACTAAAAAATAGTAAAAAATCAATCAACACTTTCAACAGTCTATTATACTATCTTTTCTTTTTAAACTTTAAAATCTAAATAATAATAATATACTGTTGTTTGTTTCTATGTTCGGCGTTTTCTAAGAATTTTAAAAAAGGACCAAAGAACGATTCCAGATGCAACAGATACATTCAGGGAATGTTTGGTACCATGCTGAGGAATTTCAAGACAAGCATCACAAATATCCACCACAGACTGTTGGACACCTTTTACTTCATTGCCCAAAACAATAGCATATTTATTCAACGGATCTAACGATAAATCATGTAGCGAAACACTACCGTGGGCCTGTTCCACTGCAAAAACATAATAGCATTGTTTTTTAAGTTCCTGAACGGCTTCCAGTGTACTTTTCCTATACATCCAATCAACCGTGTCTTCGGCACCAAGAGCCGTTTTGTGCAGTTCAGGATGAGGGGGCGGACACGATACACCACAAAGAATTATTTTTTCGATCAAAAAGGCATCGGCAGTACGAAAAACCGAACCGATGTTGTGCAAACTACGAACGTTATCCAAAACGACGGTCAACTGAATTTTTGCTGTTTTTTTAAATTCATCCTTAGATAAACGATTCATTTCCAATATACTGAGTTTTTTCATGCAATTTATTTTTAGTCATCTAAATTAGGAATAAAATGCCTAATTTTGTGCTGAAAAGTAGGCATATATGGAAAAGAAAGCGCTCATTTATGAAATAAACCGTCTAAAAAAGGAAAAGAATGCAGTCATTATGGCACATTATTACCAAAATGACGACATTCAGAATATTGCTGATTTTATCGGAGATAGTCTGGCTTTAGCTCAGCAGGCGGCAAAAACGGATGCGAAACTATTGGTTATATGCGGCGTACATTTTATGGGTGAAACAGCGAAAATATTATCACCAAATAAGAAGGTGCTGATACCGGATATGGAAGCAGGTTGTTCACTGGCAGAAAGTTGCCCGGCAGATGCCTTTGCCACGTTCGTAAAGGAACATCCTGATCATAAGGTTATAACGTATGTAAATACTTCAGCAGCGGTCAAAGCGCTTACCGATGTGGTGGTCACCTCAACCAATGCCGTTTCCATCGTACAAAGTTTTTCGAAAGAAGAAAAACTACTATTCGGGCCTGACCGGAATCTGGGGAATTACATCAACAGTCTGACCGGACGCAACATGTTGCTTTGGGACGGTGCCTGTCATGTCCATGAACAGTTTTCAGTAGAAAAGCTGGTACAATTGAAAAAGGAATATCCGAAGGCCAAAATTTTGGCTCATCCAGAGTGCAAACAGGTTTTACTGACCCTGGCGGATTTCATCGGATCGACAGCAGCCTTACTAAAATATGTACAAAACTCTGAAGATAAGGTGTTTATTATAGCAACAGAAGCGGGAATATTGCATGAAATGATTCGCATCTGCCCCGAAAAGAAATTCATACCCGCACCTCCCCTGGATAGCACCTGCGCCTGCAATGAGTGTTCGTTTATGAAACTGAATACCCTTGAAAAATTATATCTATGCCTGCTGAACGAAACGCCATCCATCGAAATTCCGGAAGAAATCCGGGCAAAAGCAGAAAAGCCGATTCGAAAAATGTTGGAGCTTTCAAATAAATTAGGGCTTTAGTCGTTTAATATCCATGCATCAACTAGTTTTCGCTACCAACAACGCTCACAAGATGGGCGAGGTTTCCGCAATTTTAAATTCCTGCTTCAAGCTACTCAGTTTGAAAGAAATCGGCTGTTTCGACGATATTCCTGAAACCAAGGATACGATAGAAGGAAATGCCGTGCAAAAAGCAAGGTATATCTGGGAAAAATATGGTTTGGACTGCATTGCCGATGATACAGGTTTGGAAGTGGAGGCATTGAACGGTGCCCCTGGCGTTTATTCCGCCCGTTATGCCGGTAATGAATGCATTGCTGAAAACAATATCCAAAAGTTGTTGAAGGAACTGGACGGTGTCGAGAACCGGAAAGCCCGTTTCAAAACGGTCGCGGCGTTGATTTTAGATGGGAAAGAATACCTTTTTGAAGGAATCGTCAACGGTCGTATTTTGACTACTAAAAGAGGAACCGACGGTTTCGGTTACGATCCTGTTTTCATTCCTGATACTAGTGAAGAAAGCTTCGCCGAAATGGCTGCCGAACAGAAGAATACCATCAGTCACAGGGCATTGGCTTTTCGGGCTTTTGCTAAATTCATGAACCGATGAATAGAACACTGAAAGTCTGGTCAGCTGCTTTTTTGCTATCCGTTTCGGCCTACTCCAGGCCGGCAATCGGTGAATGGCGTACCCATTTTTCGTATAAAACAGCAGATCAGGTGGTTTTCGCCGAGGATAAGGTTTATGTAGAAGCTAGTGGAAAATTGTTTTCCTACCAGGTTTCGGACGGACGTATGGAAACGTATACCACCCTCGATGGTTTGAATGGCCATACGGTTACATCCCTTGGCTGGTGTTCGGTACAAAAAACGCTGATTATTGTTTATTCCGATGGGAACATTGATTTTCTCACGTCCGGTGGACTGGTTAATCTTCCTGATTTCAAAAATAAATCACTGACGGGAGATAAAACGATTTATGGCCTGCGCGTAATTGGAAGCGAGGCGTTTTTATCCACAGGTGTAGGGTTGATTGTGCTGAATATTGCCAAAAGGGAATTTGCAGAAAATTATTATCTTGGATTTTCTTCGTTCTATACGAAATGCATGGATGCAGCCGTATGGTCTGATTCCATCATGGTTGCAACGGAAGACGGTCTGTATACTGGTCACAGATCCGACAATCTGCAGGATGTATCCTATTGGAAATCAGCCTCTTTTGTTTCGGGTACCAAAGCCAAAAAACTGATACGTTTTGGCAGTCAATTTTTTGCATTGGCTCAAAACGGCGTTTTGTACAAGGGTGTACCTGGCAGTTGGCAGGCGTTTAAAAACGATGCCGGCATCACGGATATCTCTGTGCAGGACAGTGCTTTGTTTGCGTGTTCCGGAATGACAACCTATATGTTTGACAAAAACCTCAACCAAATTCCGGTGGAAACCCTCCAGGATAATTCGGTTGCTTGGGATTCAAAGACTCAAAAAATGTATATGGCTTCTGGCGCTTCCGGTCTGCTTATTTTGAAGAATGTAAATGGTTCCTATTTGCTGGAAAAGGATTCATTGATTCCGGACGGCCCCAATAAAAATACGGCCTGGAATGCTTTTTTCAAGGACGGAGTGTATTATGCCACTACTGGTGCACGCTGGGGAAACCGATATTTCTATGATGGAGATCTGCTCATTTTTGAAGACGATCAGTGGCACGGAATTAAGGATAAGCAGGTTATGAATTCAGTTGTTGGCTATCAGCCACAGGATTTTATGAACATGGCCATCGACCCAGCTGATAAAACCCATTATTTCATCACAACCTGGGGGGATGGCATGCTGGAATTCAAGGACAATTTGTTTGTAAAGCATCACGGACCTGGAAACACCGGTTGCCCCTTGAGAAACATAATCTCGGGTAGGTATTGCCGTGTAGATGGTGCTACCTTTGATGAGGAGGGCAATCTTTGGGTTCTAAATTCAAAGTATTATCAGGATGGACCTTCATCTACATGGGATTTACCCGATTCATCCTTATGTATTTTGAAACACGACGGCACTTGGCTGCAGCCTTTTTATCCTGAAATGAAGACCGCTCCGACCTGGAATTCCATTTTGTTTACTTCCAGAGGGCAGACTTGGATGAATTCCGTACGAGTGCGGTACGGAATTTTTGTGTTGGATAACAACGGAAAGTTGCCTGATTCGACGAATCAAAGCAGAGCATTCGACAATTTTACCGACCAGGACGGCAATTTATTGAGTCCATGGACCATTTGCAGCATGGTGGAGGACAAAAACGGTACTATTTGGTTGGGAACAAATATGGGCCCCATCCTGGCAACTGGTGTTTCGCGGATTTTCGATCGGGATTATACATTCACTCGGGTAAAGATTCCCAGGAATGACGGAACGGACAATGCTGATTATTTGCTGAATGACATCCGCATCAACTGCATGGCTGTGGACGGGGCAAACCGTAAATGGATTGGTACAGAGGGAAATGGAATCTACCTTCTGTCGTTTGATGGACTTGAAACTGTCCATCACTTTACAACCCAGAACAGTCCGCTTCCATCGGATTATATCTGGTCTATTGCCATCAATCCTGAAACGGGCGAAGTGTTTATGGGAACCGACGCAGGTCTGGTTTCCTACCGCAGTGATGCGACCGAAGGATCGGTCAGCTATAGTAATATTCATGTATTCCCGAATCCGGTTCGTCCGGAATACAACGGACAAATAACGGTTACCGGGCTTATTGAAAAGACTCAGATCCGCATCACAGATCTCAATGGGAATGTGCTGGTGCGTGGTACTTCGCTCGGTGGTCAGTTCTCTTGGAACGGCTTGTTGAACAGCGGGAAAAAGGCTTCCAGCGGTGTATATTTGGTGTTCTGTGCTTCCGAAGACGGAACCGAAGCCCAAGTCTGCAAATTCATGATCGTCCATTAAGTTCGGACAAAAGTTCAATAATTGTCTTTCCCAGAACGGGATGTACCAAATCTGGTGCGATTTCAGCCAACGGTACAAGTACAAATTTACGCAGATGTAACAATGGGTGTGGAATGGTAAGAAAGGTCTCTTCCAACACCAAATCATCATAAAAAAGGATATCCAGGTCGATAACCCTGTCCTTGTATTCGCCAGAAACCCTCTCCGGGCGCCCCAGGGCCTTTTCTATTCCTTTCAATAACGCCAGACACTCTGTTGGGTTGAACGTCGTGTCAGCAGACACGCATGCGTTTAAAAAACGGTTGTCCGATTCAAACCCCCAGGGTTCGGAAACAAAAAAAACAGAACGGGCCACGAGGGGTCCGATCTGTTTTTCTATCTGTTTGATGGCTTGAAGGAGGCAAGCTTCCTTGTCTCCCAGGTTGGAGCCTAGTCCCAGGTAAATCCGGGCCATCTCAAATGATCAGCATGGCATCACCATAGACACCGAAGCGGTAATTTTCCTGAATGGCCAATTCATAGGCTTCCATAATCAGATCATATCCACCAAAGGAGGCCACCATCATCAGGAGAGTGGACAGCGGAGTATGGAAGTTGGAAACCATGGAGTTCGCCACATTGAATTCGTAGGGTGGGAAAATGAACTTATTGGTCCATCCGTCGAAACTTTTCAGGTGCCCCATTGCTCCGACTGAGCTCTCACAGGCTCGCATCACGGTGGTTCCGATGGCGCAAATTCTTCTTCCTTCGTCCCTAGCTGTATTGACGGTACGGACGGCTTCTTCGGAAATGAACATCTGTTCGGAATCCATCTTGTGTTTGGTCAGATCTTCCACGTCAATTTCGCGGAAGTTTCCCAAACCGGCATGCAGGGTCACGTATGCAAAATTTATACCCTTGATTTCCAGACGCTTCAGCAGTTCACGACTGAAATGCAATCCGGCACTTGGTGCGACAACTGCGCCTTCGTTGCGGGCGAAAATGGTCTGGAAACGGGATTCGTCTTCAGCTTCCACCGGACGTTTGATGCTGCGGGGGAGTGGGGTTTCGCCCAATGCGAAGAGGGCTTTTTTGAATTCTTCATGGGTGCCATCGTACAAAAAGCGAAGAGTCCGCCCACGGGAAGTTGTATTGTCGATGACTTCGGCCACTAAGGAATCGTCTTCACCGAAATACAACTTGTTGCCGATACGGATTTTGCGTGCCGGATCGACCAGGACATCCCAAAGGCGTAAATCCTGATTCAGTTCGCGAAGCAGGAATACTTCAATCTGGGCACCTGTTTTTTCCTTGTTACCATACAGTCGGGCTGGAAATACACGAGTATCGTTGAAAATGAACACATCTTGGTTGTCGAAATAACTTGGCAATTCCTTGAATAGTTTATGTTCAATGATTTTGGTATTGCGGTCAACGACCATCATGCGCGATTCATCCCGGTTATAAGACGGATACTGAGCGATTAGCTCTTCCGGGAGTTTGAATTTGAATTTGGAAAGCTTCATTGTTTATAGTGTCTAAAAAATTATTGTTCCGATTGGGGGTCAGATTTGCCGGACTCGGAATCCAGCATTTCTTTGGTGAAATCGTCCGCATTCAGGCAATTTTCCAGGCGGATATCACCGATGCGTGTGCGACAAAGTGCAGTCAGGTGCGCGCCGCAGTTCAGCGCTTCTCCCAGATCGCGGGCCAATGCCCGGATGTAGGTGCCCTTGCTGCAGACTACCCGAATTTTTACCATCGGAAGCGGACATTCCAGCAACTCGATCTCGTCGATGACCAGCACTTTCGGCTTGAGGGTGACCTCGTGACCTTTTCTGGCCATTTCATAAGCTCGTCTCCCGTTCACTTTGCAAGCAGAGAAAGAGGGAGGTATCTGCTGGATACGTCCGACGAACTTTTTTACTGTTTCTTCAACCATTTTTTCGGTAACATGGCTGAAATCGAACCGATTATCTATTTCCTTTTCCAG
>Ga0209125_1002534_pt1 | contig 13938 bp, 21 predicted proteins | sample BarGraIncub1131A_FD_184503 | JGI IMG/M metagenome (GOLD analysis project Ga0209125, IMG submission 184503) | Arctic peat soil microbial communities from Barrow, Alaska - Barrow Graham LP Incubations 11-31A (SPAdes) (version 2) | ecosystem: Environmental > Terrestrial > Soil > Wetlands > Peat... | reverse complement strand
GAGGTAGAAAGACTTACTGTACTTTCAAACAACTTACTTTTCTTAGCAAGTAACAATCAAAAGAAAAATGTACTAACTTCAAAAGTATCATTTTCAGAAGTCTGCAAAAAACAAATAGACATTATACGTGCATATGCAAACTTAAAAGAAGTTTTGATTGAGGAATCAATTGATAATAATTTGATTGTTTTAGGTATCAAAGATGATTTAACACGATTGATAATAAATTTATTAAAAAATGCAATTGATTATAATAAAAAAGGGGGTAAGGTTATTATTTCCTTAAAACAAATTAACAATGAAATAATACTTTCAATTAAAGATTCTGGTATAGGTATAAAAAAGGAAGACCTTTCTTTTATTTTTGAAAGATTTTATAAAGTTGATAATTCACGAACCCAAAATGCTTCTGGCGCAGGACTAGGTCTTTCTATCGTAAAAGAAATAATTAATGAGCACAACGGATCAATCAAAGTGACAAGTAATACTGGAATTGGTACTGAATTTATAGTTAAATTACCTAATATATAAAATATACTTATTCATCTAATTTTCATAATTGTCATGTATAATGACAATATTAGTAATTAATATATTTAAAAAATTATGTCTCAATATGTTTGTTTAGATTGTGGATGGATATATGATGAAGCCAAAGGAGATCCATCAAGAGGAATAGTACCAGGTACAAAATGGGAAACTCTTCCTATGGATTTCAAATGTGCAGAATGCAGTGTTAGAAAAAGCGACACTCATATGTGGCAAAAACTAAATTAAAAAAGTATGATAGAAGACTTTAAAAATGTAATAATAACTTTTGGATTAATTGCAATTGTTTTTTTGCAAGGTTCTTATTCTTATGAAAGAAAGATTCAAAATGATATTATCATTGCTATTCAACAAGAAAATATTCAAAGAATAAAGAACACAGCAGTTACTGCAACAGAAAAAGATCTTCTACAAAATCAGTTAAATCAACAGCAAGAATTAATAAACCAACAATCTACTCAAGATTCTATAACAACACTAAGTGATCAAAAAAGTAATTTGCCAAATACTAACGTTTCAAATAAAACTCAAGAAGAAATTAAAATAGAAGCAGATAGGATAGCTCAACAAAAAGCTCTATTACTTGCAAAACAACAAGCTCAAGCCGCTCTTAAAAAGGCTCAAACGTTAGCAGCTAAACGTGTGCAAACTGCAGCATTAGCTCGGGCTAAAGCGACTACTCCTTCAAGCCGACAATCAAGAGCAAGTTGATTTAGTAAAATATTGATGTAAATATAATCTATTTTTTAATATTTAATCTGAATCTTTCCAAAAAACTTTTTCCAACCATGACGCCTATTATTGTACCTAGTATTGCACCAGCTACAAAATCTGAAAACCAATGTATGGTAGTAGATACTCCCAATCCAATATAAATAGCATAAGCAATAGAGCCATATTTAATGAGTTTATTTTCTGGATATAAAGTATAAAGCGTCATCGCCATCGCAAAAGCAACAGTAGTATGAGAAGATGGCCATCCCTGAAAAGCACCTCCACGATAAATACCGAACTTAAATATTTCACTCGTATTAATATTATTTAAAATATGTGATAAACCTACTCTACCAGTAAAAACTTTATAAAATGAAGAAATCGCAAACCCTAAAAATGCAGACTGTATTATTGCGTATGCTGTATTTAAATTCCTCTTATTTTTAATAAATAAAGAATATAACAACATACAAATAGGTAAAAATATTGGAACAAAAAATCCTAATATAACCGCTGGAAATGAAAGTAAATGTATTATTTCAGTATTTGTTAATTGATAATAATACCAATCAAAACCCGTAATTACTAAAATATAAGTTACTACAACTAAAACTATTTGCCAGAGTAGATTACGCCCTTTATAAAGGGTAGTTATATTTTTAAAAATTTTATATAAAAATGTCACACCATAATTATAGCAAAAAATAATAGACATCGGCGTAATTTATATTATTTTAAAAACATATAGATTTTAAAAAAACCATATTATTACTGTATTTATGGGTTATTGATTGACTTATATCATATTATATGCTATAATATAAAATAGATATTCGTTATTTGAAAAACCTTAAAACCACTTCATATGTTGTTTGAAACTAGTGTTATTACCTCAATGTACAACAAAAACAATGAGGTGTTGAAAACTATTGATAATCTCTTTCTTTCGAGCCTAATAAACAATGGCGACAAAGACACCGAAATTATCATTATTGATGACTGTTCCCCATTAAGAAAGGAAACGGAAAACATAATCAATAAACATTTGCCATCTCTAAAAAATGTTTTTGGTTCAGTTCTATTTATTAGAAATGAATCAAACCTAGGCTTTGCCAAAAGCTTCAACAAAGGAATAAAAATGGCAACAGGTAAAAATTTATTGATAACTAATGACGACGTTTACTTTCCAGTCGGAAGTATACAAAAATTAGTTAGCACTCTCTCTGAATCTGACCATTATGCTATGGTTGGACCGATATCAAACAATAAGGAACTTTGGTCGTTCCAATATTGTACGCAAGCTCCAAAACTCAAATCATTCTTAGCTGAAGAAACAAATAGGTTAGAATCATTTTCTTTAAGACTTGCTAATCTCATGAAAGGCCAAAGAAAAATAGTTGAGAACCTGTGCGGTTTCTGTTTTGCAGCTGATGCTTCGTTTTTAAAAAGTATCGGTGGATTCAGCGAAAAATATAAACATGGATATTTTGAGGATACTGATTTAGTCCAAAGAATTAATCATTCATATGGACTGAAAAAAGTGGTCATCAACATGGAAGTGTTTATAAGCCATGGCGGTCCTAAGGGAGCTTCTCAAACATTCAAGCAACTACCAATTAAAATGGTAATTAGTTTGATTGTAAATAGCTTTAAGTATGCAAATACCTGGGGTTATGAGACTTTGCTAGAAAGATATATTTATGGAGTTGGAAGTCAATCTGGAAAAGGCACTATCAGTGAACTTTTACATGAAAACCTTCAGTTCTAATTTTAAAAAGGCTGACATCATTTTTTATGATGTCAGCCTTTTATTGTATTTAGTAAATTAATCCTGACTCAATTTATAAGCAATCCAAACACCAAGAAATCCTCCTAGAGCAGAAAAGAAAACAGACTGAAGTGACAATTCACTAGCCCCCCAAAGGGTAGGTATAAAACTACCTAAAAACAATCCTACTGTCATACCAACCATTATTATTTTCTTTGAATTCATATAATTATATTAACACAAAATATATTTAAAAAATATTTTTTAAATCACTAAAAGAATTTATTACTTTCCATGCTTCATTTTCAATTGGAGAACCACTAAAAGTAATACCGTGCTCTGTTAAGCGAAACATTTCAATATCATTTGCTCCATCGGCAATACATGCGCATTCTTTTATATCGATACCAAACATTTCACAAAAACTTTCTAAATGAGATGCTTTTGCAAGTACATCATTACCTCCTGAGTGAATACCTATTAATTTATCGTTATCATCAAATATAAAAGTATTATTTGCTTTTGAATATTGAATACCCAAATCGAGAGCTACCATATTTACCAAAATATCGATTGAACCAGATATTAAGACTATCTTGTAACCTTTTGATTTAAGATATTCTACAGCTTCCCTGGCTCCTTCAATATATGAATAATTTGAAAGAATTTTTGTAATTTCATCTCTATTTGAATCTTCATGCTTTAAATAATACTCAAGAATTTTATCATTCCATTCATCGTATGTTATCTTTCCTGATTTATATTCATTATATAATCTTCTATCCTCTTCAACTGAAACACCTAAAGCCAATCCGAGACCTTTCCAACTACCACTATTAATAAGAGTTTCATCTAAATCAAAACAAATTAATTTAATATTATTCATAAATTTAAATCGTTTTTTTAAATAAGGCTGGTACATCTTTAGATAAAGAAGCGATTAGAGAAAAACATATTGCAAAAACAATCACAATCACACCAAAAGAATAAACACTTGATGCTATTGTATCAGTATAATCAAGAAGACCAGTCATTTGTAATATATTATTCCAATCATGCTCACCCCCAATAAGAGGGAGTTGCATAACATTTGCATCCGAAATATAAACAGAAACATTAATAATATTTTGTCCTATCCAAAAAAATAAAAGCGATGATGATAAATATTCCTTTCTTTTATAAAAATAAATAACAAATATAAATGGAAATGCTATTTGAAAAAATGAGCCCCCTAAAATGTGAATAAATTCACCAAAAAACATAAACAGTGTGTGCCCTGCTTCATGAATGACAAGATCTACATTATCGAGAAAATGCCATTCTGTATAAGTAAAACAGTAATATATAAAATAAACCGAAACTGTAATAGCAGAAATAAGTCTTATTCTATTATCAGTCTTGTCTTCCTTTATAATAATATCTGTATCCATCCTATTTATATTATACCAAAATTTAAAATAATTAATATAATTTCAACAACTAATTTTCATGCCTATATTTTATAAAATTTTGATTCTAATAATAAAAATGCGTGACAAAAAAGTTGACAAAAACTTCATAATTTGTAATATAATAGGAAATTGAATCTTAAACTTTAATAAACTAAAAAGATGAGTAAACCGAAAATTGTTATCTTCGAGTGTGGTTGTTCTGAAGGTGGTGGCCTCCGAACTGAAAAATTTGCCGAGGCTATAAAAAAAGAAATTCTCCATGCAGAAATTGTTGGAGTTGTTTCTAATTATGAAGAAGGTGGAGTCTGCATAAAAGCAAGGAAACATAATATTCCTTTTTTTCACTTCCCTAAACCTTGGAATGCTGAAAATTATCAAAGAATTGCAAGTGAGTCTGGTGCTGATTTCTTTGTATTGGCCGGCTGGCACATTCCAGTTATTGGACTGGACCATGCAACCAAATTTAACAGCAAAAGAGTTATCGGCATCCACCCAGGACCTATTCCAACTTCTGGAGAACCAAATCACACAAACGAAGCAATTATCGCTTCTTTTAACAAAGGTATTATTACAGAAACTGAAATTAACATTTATTTCTTAAGTAAAAAAACAAGTGATGTGTTAGTCATCGCAAAAGTAAAAATACCAATAAACAAAAAAGAAAATTCGGTAACTCTCAGAACGAGAGTATTGGGGTATGAATACATTTATCATCCGAGGATTATCAACTTGGTAGTGAATGAAATGATTTCGTGGGATGGTATAAACCATGATTCATTGGAAATTCCAACGCACTACTCAATTGAGCAGTAAAGTAGATTAAAAAGAAAAATCTAAAAATGAGCGACTTCAAAAAGAAGGCGCTCATTTTTTTATTTATTACGTTTTATAATTAATGTTTCTAAGGGAGGTTCTTTTTTAAGATTTTCTATAATTTCAAAAGCTGCTGTACTTGAATCCATATAATCATCATAATTACTTGGTCTTTTTTCATCAAATAAATTCGTCTTTATTTTTTCTGGATAAACAGAAATAACTTTTATATTTGTTCCCTCGACTTCTTTTATTAGTGACTGAGTAAACCCATTTGCTGCATACTTACTGGCACAATAAGCTGATGCTCCTGCAATTCCTCCAAGAGCTCTAACTGATAAAATATTCATTATCATTCCAAATCCTTGTTTTCTCATTTGAATAAGGGAAACCTTAGAACCATATATTGTTCCAAATAAATTTACCTCCATTAAACTGTGAGCTCTTTCCCAATTTGTATCTTCAATGGAAGCATACGGCATCCACACCCCAGCGTTATTAATCCATAAATCAATATGATCAAACTTTTTTACAATAATATTTAATAAATTATTTAGCTCATCCTCTTTTGTAACATCTGCCTTTACTGCCAAAATTCCTTTATTTGAAACATCTTCAAACTCTTCTTCTCTATCACCACAGATTACGACGTTTGCATTATTGTTTTTAAATGAAATTGCGAGTGCCTTGCCTATCCCCTTTGTCCCTCCTGTAATAACAACGACTTTATTTTTTAATTCCATTTTATTATTATACTAAATTTATTTACTAACAGTAATACTTAATTTATAATTTATTAATTTCTGCTACTACAGCTATATGATCACTTACACCACTTTTTAATTCCACTTTTGAGGCTATATATTTTGGTATTATAAAAAATAATTGACCATAAAATCTATATCTTTTACCTTTTGTATTTCTGGAACTAAGCTAGTTTTATATTTAACTGGAATATTATAAAAATTAACTAAATTATAAAAAAAATATTTTTGACAATTATTTTTATAAGTTGTAATGTAAAGAAAAACATAATCTTTAAAAAATGAAAAAGAAAAATAATCTTTCTAACTACAAGGGATCCTTAAAATCTCTTGCTTTTAAGCCGAGGAACAGTCTTGGCCGTCGTTATTACGACGATTCTGACCTGTTGTATATTACTCTTGACCCATTTCTTCGTGATAGGGAAAAAATACGACTTGGTAAACATTATCGTAGACTTGACGATAAAACACAAGTCTTCCCCCCTGGAACACATTCGAATACAAGAAATCGGCTTATTCACACAAATGATGTGGTCAATCTGGATGCAATGTATGCTAATGTTTTAGGACTAAATGAATACCTTGCTGAATCTATTGGTTATGGGCACGATATTGGTCATACCCCATTTGGACATTTAGGTGAAACATTGATTAGTGAACTTTCTGGAAAAAAATTTGCGCACAGTATTATGAGTGTAATTGTTGCACAAAAAATTGAGCGTAAAGGAAAAGGATTAAATTTAACTTACGAAACACTTGAGGGAATACTTAATCACTCTCGTGGAAATAGTGAGATGAAAATTAATTCTAATATTTCAGAAGAAGCAACCTTGTGTATGTATTGTGATAAAATCGCTTACACCTTCTCTGATTTGAATGACACTCTAAAGGTTGGATTTCTAAAAGAAGAATCATTACCTAAGATAGCTCTCTTCTTTGGAAAAGACCAGCGGGAACGAATCGCCAATGTTTCGTTTGAACTTATTAAAGAAAGTTCAGAAGAAGGAAGGGTTTCTTTTTCTAAATCTGAAACTGCACAAAAATTTGTTGAATTAAAAAGTTGGATGTATGAAAACGTTTATTTTAAACTAGATAAACCAGAGTATAAAAAACAAATTAAAAAAGAGATGATTAAAATTATTTCTTTTATTAATAAAAAATTTGATGAGCAAATTGATCCTTATCTCGCTATTTGTTGTATGACAGACAGTGAGGTACATGATTTCTATAATGACATAGTTAATCGTAATACAAATAATATTAATTATGGTTTTTGGGAAATCATTAAAAATTTTAACGGAAAGAAAATTGATATTTTTAATCCAGACCTACAAAAGTCAGATTTTAAGAAAAAGTTTCTATAAACATAATAACCCCACCGACTATGTTGGTGGGGTTATTTTAATAAGATAATCAAATTATTGAAAATAATATGGAACCAAAACACAAGTTACCCAAACAATACTAGTAACAATAACACCCGTGATAAAACCAGAAAGTGACGATGCTAAATCACGACCAATTTTAAAGCTAAAATCTCTTGGTTCTTTAGAAACAAAATCCTTTAATAAATTATTCATAAGTATATTATACTAAATTATTTAATAAATTGCGCAATATAATTATCCACTTCTGATGTCCAATAATGACCAACGTTTTTAAGCTCAAAAGAAGTAATATCGAAATTTTTTAAAACTAAAGCAGATTCTAAATCACAAAAATAATTATCATTTTCACCTCTGATAATTATTAATTTATCTTTCGGTATTTGTTTTATAATTTCAATCGCATCAACTTTTAAAAAAATTAGAGCATTTCTTATTGCAATGGGAATATATTTTATATCTGTCCGACCTTTTATTGCTCTTATGGTCCCAGATGAAGTTAGAATCATTTTTGTAAATCTAAATAAAATATTTAGATTATTTCTTTTTGGAATAAGTGGGTTAAAAAGAATTACTGTGGTATTTGGATTTTCTTTCCAGTTCATCAAGCACGCTAGTGACCCCATGCTATGCCCTATTAAATATTTTGCATTACTTAAATCATATTTAATATATTTTTCTTCCCATATATTAAGATATGAATAATTCCCATATAGAGTTTTACTCTGACTAAATCCTGGAAATAATATTATCTGTTCTTTCATGATGTTAATATCGGTACTAATTTTTTATTAACATCAACTGCTTTGCAATTCCCTGGATCCATATCTGTCCCACTATAAATCCCATTTGCCCATTTTGTGAGTAATTCAGTTAAATAACTTGTTGTAAATGAGCATACTATAGAGGTTCCAATAGTACTTTTTGCAGAATCTACTGATGTTGCTGGAGCCTTTAGAGCTTCTGCCATTTGATCATTTGTTAAAATTTTTCCTTGTTTTTTTATTTCTGTTTTTATAAAATTTTGCATTTCAGGCGTATATTCCAAACTAACAACATCAACAACATAACTTGTATACCCGCACTTTTTTGATGAATCATATCCTGTTAAAGATATTTTTTGTTTATTTGTTTGATTAAACATACCCAAAACATTTACTGTTACAGTATTCTCTATAAATGAGGGAAAACAATTTTTAACATTATTAATTAAACAAATCATATCCTTTCCACAATCAATAGGTTTCACATCCATTGGTAAAGTTTTACTATTGTCTATAACAGCATTATTCATGTTAGCAAACAAAGCATCATTTTGAGCGGTTTCATCTACAACAGTCACTTTATTTTGATCTGGTTGTGTTGGTTGTACTTGTGTTGAAACTTCTGTATTTTGATTTTGAGGTTGAATATTTTGTTCTTGATTTATATCATTTGCTGTCACATTTTTATTATTAACCAAATCTTTTATTATTGGTAAATCATTTCTGAAAACAAAAGCAAAAGCACCACCTGCTAATAATAACAACCCCAGCACCGTCAAAATAACATTTCTAATTGTATGACCTTTATTGTCAGTAGAAGAAATAATTTTGTTTGAAGTTTTATGAAAATCAGACGAGAAAGAAGAAGTAAATGTTTTAATTGGCTTAAAATTAGGGTCAATCTCCGGAGCAGGCGACTGTTCTGGCTTAATATCAGAAACAAGAGTAGGAATAGGTGTAGCAATAGAAGAATAAACAGGGGTTGGTTTTGGTGCTGGAATTTCTCTCAATATATCTATTGATTTAAATCCTTCTTCAATATCTTCTAATGTCCAGTCCCCCACAAAAAGTTCTTTACTTATAACTTCTTTATTAATTCCCTTCTGTAATTCTTTTTTAATAAAATCTATCAAATCTTGATTGACCATTGTTTTATTATATCAAAATATTAGTTAAAAACCCTAGCAGATCACCTAAATAAGTACTGAAACTTATTTAGGTGAATTCAACTAAAACATCTCTGAAGTTAATAATTTTATTATTTTTATCCAGTTTAATACCCTCTTTTTTATATAGAGCAAGCCTTTTATTTTTATATTCATCATTAATCCATACCTTTCCATCAGAATATACTATTCTATGAAAAGGTATATTTTTTATTCCTGACATATAAGCCTTCCCCAATATGTTAGTTATACTCTGAGAAGCCATAGGTCCTGCTCCCGCTGCACGTGCAATCCTTCCATAAGTAGTAACTCTACCTTTTGGAATCCCTAATGCTATTTTAATTACTCTTTCAGAAAATGTTTGCATGAATATTAATATAATTATTTTTTACAAACAAAAATAAAAGTTGCGGGTATTTTTTCAGCCTTTTGGATTGAATAATACCTTTCTGGATTGTTAGAACCCCATTCAATATTTTTAGGTTCTGGTTCGTAATATCCCACTATTTCAAAACCAGCATCTCTCAATAATTTAAACCATGTTGAAGTTTTTCTATATGTAATATAAGCATCTAAACCTTGAGTATTTTTCCAATTCTTTATTGTTATAAGATTTTCTTCATGATAAGAATATTTTATACAAAATTCTCCATCTTTATATACTATATCTGAAAAAATTGTATGATCCCAACTCCATATAAACTGACCACCTGGTTTAAGATATGAATAAATATTTTTTAGAGTATTTTCAGGATTAGAAGTCCAACCAATAGCATAAACTGAAAAAATTATATCAATTGGCTCTATATTTAATTTATCTTCCATTCTTCCTTTAATAAATTCTACTTTACCTTTTGCCAAATCATCATTATTAAATTTTGAAGCTTCTTCAAGCTGAACAGATGAAATATCCAACCCATACACTTTTTTTGCTCCATTTTCATTTAAATATTTAATAGACCTGCCACTTCCACACCCTATTTCAAGGAATGTCTTATTCGTAATATCTGTAATAAGATTTAAATCATCACCTACCCCAAAAGGACCCCATACAGGAAGTGCACTTGCCTCAGCAAATTGATCAGCAACAACATCCCATGTTTTTTCATTTTCAGATAATATGTCATCCATATTTTAATTATAACATATAAACCTAACTCAAAAAAAACATTGACTAACTTTCGTATATTTACTATATTAAATACATGAACGCAAAAGTTATCAACGCAAGTTATTGTTACAACTCTTACATATAGAGGGTTGTTGTTTACGTTGATATAAAATCTCCATTTGAACTTAAAAAACAGCCCTTTATCTAAGGGGCTTTTTTGTTCTTTTACTGAAAGATATCTTTCTTTTAGGAGTTCTTTAAAAAATTAATATAAACTAACAAAGTCTATCGAGTAAAGTAGATAGCAATACAACAATGAAAAAAATCATTTTATTGGCTGGACTACCAGGAGTTGGTAAATCAACTATTTCAAAAAAAATTAGTCAGGAAATAGGAGCAAAAATCCTAGATCTGGACGATTTCAAAAGAACTGACGTTGACCCAACTCTTGTAAAGAGTCAGATTGACCCACCAAATGTTCGGTGGAGCTACTACAAGAAAGCACTGCAACATGCTTTTTGTCTCTTTAGAACGAGCAACGTATCTGCTGTAATTATGGATGAAGTATTTCATTTAGAACAACTCAGAATAAAAATTGAAGTTCTTTGTGCTAAAAAGAATATACAAGTTTTTTGGGTTGAAGTAAAATGTCCATACGAAGAGGTAGAAAAAAGGCTCAAAGCAAAGACCAGAGAGGGGCATATTCTTTCAACAGATGAGGCTCTAAAAATGAATTTATTGTTTCAAAAAATTTTTGAAACATTCCCTACTGATATCAAGAACCATATTATCGTCAACAACAATGAAGATAATATAGAGATAGAGAATGTTTTAAAAATAATTGGAAAGTAATTAATTATCCCGCTGTTTTTACAGCGGGGTTTTATTAAAAAAATAACATATAAAATACACTATGATTAATCAAAAAAATATTAAAGAAATTAAAAAATTAGGAATTAAAATAGACCATGATATAGCTTTCGGTGGAAAATCTAAAGGAAATAAGCATTTATTTCGTGCTGTAAAAATAGCAAAATATTTAGCAACCAAAACAAAAGCTGATTTATCGATTGTAGAGACAGGAACATGGCTTCATGATACTGCATTACCGTCAGGTAATGATTATAACTATGAAAACAATAAAAAAATTGTAATGAGTTTATTATCCCCTATTAATATTTCACAAATAGATAAAGATCTTATTGCGGAATGTGTAGCTTCACATGAAGGAACAGAAAAACCAAAAACACTTGAGGCTAAAATTGTGCATGACGCAGACGTACTTGAAAAATTAGGAATATTGGGAATTATTCGTCATACATGGAAAATGACAAATTCAAATGAAATTGACCCTGAATTAATAAATGACCGAGATGTTAAAAAAGTTCTTGAGCATATAAAATGGCGAAATAAAAAACTACAAACCCCAATCGCTAAAAAAATAGCGAGATACTTAAACGTGCCAATAAGTATAAAAAATGCACGCATTATAGTACTGATTGCATCAAAAAATGCTATGAATGGAGTTATTACAGAAAAAATCACTGTACTTGTGCGCAAACATTTAAATAAACAACAAAAAGAAAAACTGGAGGAGCAACTAAATTTAAGTTATTTGAATAAAATTTAAGTTGACAAATGACTAGTAAATTGTAAGATAAAGAAAATTGTAATATACACTTCAAATACTAAGCGTAATGAAAAAATCAAAATTATGGCAGATACTTGTTCCTGCCTACAAAAACGATGGTCAAGAGATTGAAATTGAACATCATAAAAAGTGGGATGTATTTGTACAGAAACTAACAAATGGTTTAACAATTCAAAAGACCAGTAGAGGTATATGGCTGAACCAAAATGAAATAAAATACGAGGAAAAAATGATTCCCGTAAAAATTTCTTGTTCAAAAGCGCAGATAAAAAAAATTTCTAATTTTACAGCCAAACATTATGAGCAGGAAGCGGTAATGTTTTACCTCGTTAGCAAAGAGGTACATATTGTAAATTATAACAATAATTTTAAAAGAATAAAAAAGAAGGCTATTTAAGTCTTCTTTTTTTAATTTTATCGTCTGGATTTAACAGCAAAAAAGCTCTTATTGCATATAAAAAATCACGACCTTTTGTTCCGTGCACAAAATATGTAATTTGAATTGGCATAAATTTATTATAACTTTTGAATAATATTTGCAACAATCTCTGCGAGTTTTTTGTGTCCATTTTCATTCAAATGATAACCATCTGTATCATTTAACTTTATTGATTCTCCTGCATTTATATATAAACAATTATTCTTTTCTGCTACATCTTTATAAAGTTTAGGTAAAAATATAAATTTCTCAGGACCCGCAGACATCCTTTCCAATGGAAGCCCATTGTCTGGATCAACAACGGATGGAGGACAAATAATAATAATTGATGTTTTATAATCTTTTAATACTTCTTTAGCTTTAACAATTAACTGTTCCAAATGTTCTCCTATTTGATTTGCGCTTAAGTTGTGTCTATCTTTTATATCATTTGTTCCAAGCATAATAATTAAAACATCAAGTGGTATGTGACTTTTAAGAATTGCTTCCAAATGTGTAATTCCTGTCTTCCATGACTTGCCTATTTCTTCTGCAACAATAGTCCTTCCATATAAACCTTCTGATATAATTTCAAAATTATTACCAAGAATATTTTGTAATTGACCAGGCCAACTTATAAATACAGGATAAAAACCTCCCGTTATTGGAATCATTCCCCTCGTGTTTGAATCTCCATAACATAATATTCTTTTTGCACTTGGATTTGTATTCATGTATTTTATATTATACCAAAAACAATAAAAAAATAACTAACTTTTAGATCAAACATTGACAAAAGATGAGGAAATTGTAGTATGGAGAAAAAACCTTTAATACTTACAGTATGAGTAGTAACCAAAATTTGCAGCTTTGGGTAGTGCATTTTATGTCATCTTATTATGACGACGGCATTGTCCCTGTTGATGAAAGATTTTTTGTTGTAGCTGAAAATTATGATCAGGCCATTGAGAAATGTAAATCTGAACTAAAAAAGCTAAAGAAAAAGTATGTAAAAAATGAAATCAAAGCAATTCCGTTACCAATGGAAACTCTTGTTGTAGCGCGTGATTCATCTGGTGATGGAAGACTCGGATGGTTTAGTAATAAAGAACTTAGCCCCGTATCTTTAAGTCTTAAAAAGGACAAAGAAGAATACCGGATTGCAATTTGCTTAGTCCCCAAAAAATAAAACTGCCAACATGCGATGACTAAAGAAACCTGTGGAGTTCAAAGAGTATTTTACTCTATAAATCCACCAAGGAAAGACCCTAAAACCGTCATCAAGCAATGGCTAAATTAGCCCCGTAAATATCACGGGGTTTTTTATTTGTTGACTGTCTGGGCCGATGTTGGAACTTATTTTGACAGAAAATAAGAATTAAAT
>Ga0209125_1002533_pt1 | contig 13943 bp, 11 predicted proteins | sample BarGraIncub1131A_FD_184503 | JGI IMG/M metagenome (GOLD analysis project Ga0209125, IMG submission 184503) | Arctic peat soil microbial communities from Barrow, Alaska - Barrow Graham LP Incubations 11-31A (SPAdes) (version 2) | ecosystem: Environmental > Terrestrial > Soil > Wetlands > Peat... | reverse complement strand
CCCCGCAGATGAGGGCTGAGAGGATGGCGGCGATGAGGATCGCGGTGCCCGCCGCGGACATGAAGTTGAAGGTGAACTTGGCGGCGAGCCTCAAAGGGAGCTGATCGCCGAGCGCCTTGTCGAGGGCCTTGAATCGGCCTTTCTCGACGCTCCTCGAGGTCACCAGTTCCTTCTCCAGCTTGAGCAGCTCCTTTTGCTTCTTATCGACCGCGTCGAAGGCGGCGACCCTTTCCGCGGTCAGCACCGGAGCCTGGCCGGGAAGGCCCTGCTCGACTGCCAGGAGCTGATTCTCAAGTCCCCGCAGATCATTGAACGCCAGGGCGAGCGCCGCCTGTTTCGGGTCGGCGGGGGCGAGCAGCGCCGCTTGCCGGGCGATCTCGTCCTGCACCGCGGCAACCTTCCTGATCCCGTCTTCAGGCGCGGAAACCTTCTTGGCGATGGCGTTATCCAGACCGGTAACCGGTATCACCACCTTGCTCTTGTCCAGCGCGGTCTTAAGGGTTGGAACACCCCAGACGAGGACCATGACGGTCAGCACCAGGTAGGGAGCCCAGGCCCGGAAGACCTGCCCGCCGCTGTAGTCATGGGACTCCTTCCCCCGGGATTCCGGCTCGTGGTCGAAGGTCCAGACGGTTTTGGGATGCCAGAACCTGAGCAGGATCACCATTGCAGCCAGAGAGGCGAGGGAGGCGATGATATCCGGGAGATAGGGCCCCAGGTAGCTGGCGCAACCCCACTGGGCGAGAGCGAAGGTAACCCCGCAGACGATAATGGCAGGGAGCACCTCGATGGTCTTCTTCCACCCCACCATGATCATAATCACGTAGAAGGGGATGAAAACGGAGACGAAGGGGAGCTGCCTGCCGATCATGGTGGAGAGCTTCATGAGCCCCGCGTCGTCATACCCGATGACACCGGCGAGCGCCACGACGGGAATGCCGATGGCGCCGAAGGCGACCGGCGCCGTGTTGGCGATCAGGCAGACGCTCGCGGCGTAGAAGGGTCGAAAGCCGAGGCCGACCAAGGTGGCGCCGGCGATGGCGACCGGGGTACCGAAGCCCGCCGCACCCTCGATGAAGGCGCCGAAACAAAACGCGATCAAAAGCGCCTGGAGGCGCCGGTCAGCGGTAAGACCAGCCAGGGAGGCCCGGATCACCTCGAACTGCCCACCCTTGACGGTGATGTTGTACAGCAAAATGGTGGTGACCACGATGTAGAATACCGGAAAGAGACCGAAGGCGGCCCCCTGCAGGGTGGCGAGCCCGGCAAGCTTCATCGGCATCTGCCAAAGCAGCACCGCGATGGCGATGGCGGAGGCGACCGCCAGCGGACCCGCCTTGTGCGCCTTCATCTTGAAGACGGCAAGGCAGACAAAGATGACCGCGAGCGGAATTGCGGCCATCAGGGCCGAAAAACCGAGACTTCCCGCGACGGGGGTGTAGCTCTGAATCCATGGCATGACTACTCTCCTCTGTTCTTTGATACTCAATATTGGGGCGGCGGTTGCGGACCGCGAAAGACAAATCGGTTTCAGGCATCGAAAATGCCCAGGATCGCGGGGGTTCTCTGCGAGCTTCGATGCCCCAGCGGCATCAGTGACAACGAGGAGACGAAGTCAATAAAACCAGGTTCTATGTGCTTGGTATGACCAATTAACCATCTTTTTAAAACCCTGTCAAGTTTTTTTGTTTTCGTCACAAAAGCGCTTTACTTATGGGGGCTTGTCGATTATCCTGCATTTGTTATTTGGTAATAAAGGTTTACATATAGATGTATAGAGGAAGTAAGGTGCGGAATTTTATGGATATCACATCCCCTTCTTAAGCTGATATAAAACGGTTTCCCACTTCAGGAGAGAAATCATGGAGGCAGAAAACATGTACGAGATATTCAAAGCCAGGGCGGAAGGGGTCGGTGCGGAGGTGCATCGTTTCGGTACGCGCGGGGAAACCGTCGATTTCATCCTGCCGTTCCTGCGCAAGGCTGGGGTAACGGACGCCCCCGGATGCTTCGCCGTATGGGCCGACTGCCCGTTTCTCGGCGGCCTGGACCAGCAGGCTCTGCTGGAGTTCCCCGGCCTTGGGTTCGAGGTGAGCCGGGAGCTGGCGGCGCAGGCCAGGGTCGGCATCAGCCAGATGGAGTGGGCGCTGGCCGACACCGGATCGCTGGTACAGGACCAGAGCGCCGTCGAGCAGAGACTGGTCTCCACGCTTCCCTCCATCCACATAGCCCTGGTGGCCGCCGGAAATATCCTGGACGGCAAGAGTGCGCTCTTCGCAAGGATCAACCCATCAACGAGCAGATACATCGCCTTCATCACGGGACCCAGCCGCACCGCCGACATAGAGCGGGTGCTCACCATCGGCGTGCACGGACCGGAGCGGCTGATCATCATCTTTGTCGATGAGCTGGAGGGGAAAAAGCGATGAAAAAGGAATTCAAGGCATCCATCATCAAGGCGGTAAACGACGCCAACCTGACCGGCGCGCTGGGGAAGTTTTCCGAGGCGTACAAGGTGAACCGGGCCAAGGCCTACCAGGGGATCGACTTCGAGGCGCTGCGCACCGCAATCGCCGGGATCAAATCCAATGCAGCGGACGACCTCGACGCGCTCGCCGAGAATTTCAAGAAGAACGCCGAGGCGCTGGGCGCCAAGGTTTTCCGGACTCGGGATCCGCAGCAGGTGAAGCAATACATACTCAAGGTCGCCCGGGAAGGCGGCGTGAAAAGCGTCGTCAAGTCAAAGTCGATGGCCACGGAGGAGATCCACCTGAACCCGTTCCTTTTGGAAAACGGGATCTCGGTCGCGGAGACGGATCTGGGAGAGTGGATCATCCAGCTCGCCGGACAGACACCCTCCCACATGGTCATGCCGGCGATCCACATGACCAAGGAGGAGGTTGCCGATCTCTTCAGCAAGGAGGTGGACGAGCGCCTGAGCTCCGACATCCCGCGATTGGTCAAGGTGGCGCGCAACGAATTGCGCCCCAAGTTCCTGGCCGCCGACATGGGAATCTCTGGCGCCAACATCGCGGTTGCCGAGACCGGGAGCATCGTGCTGGTCACCAACGAGGGGAACGCCCGCCTGGTCACCACGCTTCCCAGGATCCACATCGCCCTAGTCGGCGTGGAGAAGCTGGTTGAGCAGTTCGAAAGCGTGATTCCGATCCTGGAGGCCCTCCCCAGAAGCGCCACGGCCCAGCTTCTGACCAGTTACGTCTCCATCATCTCCGGCCCCACCCAAAACGACGACGGGACCCCCAAGGAGCTGCACATCATCCTCATGGATAACCGCAGGACCGAGATGGCGCGGGACCCCAAGTTCAAGCAGGCGCTGCAGTGCATCAGGTGCGGCTCCTGCCTGAACGTCTGCCCGATCTTCCGCCTGGTGGGCGGCCACGTTTTCGGCGGCATCTACACCGGCGGGATCGGCACCATCCTCACCGCCTGGTTCGACGAGCTGCAGAAGTCCGAGGACATCCAGGGACTCTGCATACAGTGCGGCAACTGCACCCAGGTCTGTCCGGGAAAACTCAACATCCCCGAGATGATCATGGAAATCAGGCGGCGGCTGGTGCTGGAGAAAGGACAGCCCCTGGTCCAGAAGGCGATCTTCGGCGTGGTGAACAACCGCAAGCTGTTCCACACCATGCTGCGCGCCGCATCCCTCGCGGGGAAACCGTTCACCTCGGGCAAATTCATACGCCATCTCCCGCTCTTTCTGTCGGATCTCACCGACGGCCGAAGTCTCCCCGCCATCGCGGTCGAGCCCTTTCGGGACAGTTTCAGGAAGATCAAACAGCCAGAACTCGGTGAAAAGGTGGCCTTCTACGCGGGATGCCTGATTGATTTCGCCTATCCCGAGATGGGGGTAGCTCTAGTCAAACTGCTCAACAAGGCGGGATTCGAGGTCACCTTCCCGGAGGCGCAGACCTGCTGCGGCGCGCCAGCCCTCTACAACGGCGCCTACGAAGTCGCCGCGCAAAACGCCGTCGACAACATCCAGGTCCTCCTTGAGAAAGAGGTGACCTACGTCGTCTCGGCCTGCCCCACCTGCACGGTCGGGCTCACCCATGAGTTCATCAAGACGCTGGAAACCCTGGGGCAGACCCAATGGCTTCCCCAGGCGAAAAAACTCTCGGAAAAGACCCTCGACTTCTCGACCCTAGTGAAAAAACTGGTCGACGAAGGACGCCTGAGCTTCAAGGAAGGGGAACTCCTCGGCAAGGTCACCTACCACGACTCCTGCCACCTGAAGCGGACCCTGAATGTTTTTAAAGAGCCGCGGGAACTCCTGGAAAAGGCGGGATACCAGGTGACCGAGATGTTCGAGTGCGACATGTGCTGTGGCATGGGGGGATCCTATTCGATGAAGCTCCCCGAGATCTCGGCGCCCATCCTCCGAAACAAGCTGAAGAATATCAAGGATACCGGCGCCCCCATCGTCGCCATGGACTGCCCCGGCTGCGTGATGCAGATCCGGGGAGGCTTCGACCAGGACGACTCCCAAGTCAAGGTGCAGCATACCGTCCAGCTTCTGGTTGACCGGCTGAAGGATTGAACTGATGGCGGAAGGTCATCGCCACGGGGAAAGGACCGGAATGTGGAACATCACAGCTAATCTGGAGGGATAAATTTAACTTTCCTGCAATATGAAAATCCGCTCGTAACGAGCGGCTTTTTCATTGTGAAGTGGCATAAAGCAAAATTTAAAGTTCCTTCAGGGCCCCCTAGGAGCGTCCTCCGTGACGCGATGCTCTCGTCAGGATTGCCGCTCCTATCCAATGGTTGCAGCAACTATTTGTTTTTGGCCTCCGTTGGCGCCATTACCAGCCCCTTGAAAGCTCCGATCAGAAGCATGGCCGCCGGAACCAGCTGACCTACCAGAATGACTGCGCAAAATCCGAGGAATGCCCAGGCAAGAATTCCAGGCTCATCTGCCTGCGCGCCGCTTGCTGCAAAAGCCGTCGTCGTTGTTGCGAGAGTCGCGATAATGGTGTTGATAAGTGCTCTCATGACATCCTCCCTTTTAGGTTCGTGGTCTTTTTCTTTCTGATTTAATACTAGCATCAAGCGTGCCACGATAGAAAACCGGCAACAAAGTGCCTTAACCTGCAGTTAATGCGGCCATTTCACCCACTAAGCGACCAACAGGCTTTTACGAAGAAGCGTGAATAGTATGTTTTAGCCATACACCTTTGGGACCCTGCCCTAGGACCAGGATGTGGCAACATCCGGTAACATACTGTAACTGCAGTGATAGTCATCTGTTTTCAGGGTGTATAGATATGATATGCGGCCAAAACAAAGGCAACACGAAACGGTAATTCGGCTCTCGCCGTAACTCAAGGAATCACGCAGGATCAGCAAGAAGTGAGAAATACAGAAATTGGTACCTTTGGGAGCAGTTCAGCCGATGGAGCGGCAGGAATTCGCAGGGGATCATCTTCCGGAAAGGGTCAATTGACCAATATATCCCTGCTAACTCAGGGATATACCTAAAAGCGAGCAGGCCTCCTTAATAAGCAAAAAGGAAAAGAGCAACAGCAGCAGGCCGAGGGCGCGCATGATCGAAAGGTAAACTCTTCCCGCCATGAATCTGCGGGACTTCCCCACCAATACGGCGAGTAGGATTTTTGCTCCGACGAGACAGCCGAGGAAACCGACGACAAACGCAGGCGCCGCGAGAGGATTACCGCCGCTCATGCCCTTGAGAATGGTGGGAGCGCCGACACTGAGCCAGAACAGGTAGGGATGCGGGCTCAGGAGGTTGACCAGTATCCCCCGTCCCAGGGATTGGGGCGTACTCCCCTCAAAGGCCGGACCGGACAGACCGCAACGAAAGGTTCCATAGGCCATTTGCATCAGGAATAGCGCGCCCAATAGGGACACACAGCCAAGCAGCGGTTTGAAGTCGACCAACTGCCGCAGGAGAAGGGTCGAGAGAATGATCAACGGCAGGTCGGTGACCAGGGGAGAAAGGGCGACTTTGCACCCCTCCTTGATACCGTGCCGCAAGGTCTGGGAGAGGACTAGCGCGAAGAGCGGCCCCGGCGAGAACCCCGCTGAAACCCCAAGGAGCGCCCCGGCGCTGAGAAAAGCGATCATGTTAACCCACACCGGAACCAGACTGCCATAACCTTTCCCTTTCTATTTGCCTTAGTTTCCATCATCCGCCAGGATAATACGAACTTTGCCCGATAAACACAATAATGAAAAGCTAGAGTTTGTCTCGCAAGGAACTTGGCTTCCGATGCCTGGAAGAGTTGAGCGTGTACCTTTCGGGAGTTGGCAATGACTCATGCCTCGCGTTTCTACATGGCACAATAATAACCAGCTTTATCACAGTACAAGATGACAACGTGACAGCGCTAGATCTCAGTCACCTTGACAAAGCGTTGGTACAGTGTAAAAATCTTTCATTCTACGGCGTATACTGGATCAGTACAATCTCTCTTTTTGATGTCTGGTTCTGGTATCATGCGAAAACAAAAGGGGGTAGTGACAATGGACATCTTCGATTTCGCTATGAAGGTTGAGTTGCAGGGCAAGGCGTGTTACGAGAAGCTGGCTACATCGACCACGGTTCCGGGGCTGAAAACCATCTTCACCGGACTTGCGGCCGATGAACAGAAGCACTACGAGGTCTTTCGCGGGCTCAAGGAGGGAAAGGCTTGGAACATGACCGACTCCCGCATTCTGGAGCAGGCGAAAAGCGTGTTTAGCGACCTGATAACGGAGAAGGAAAACCTTGCCGAACTGCACGAGGATCTGGATGGGTACCGGCTGGGCCTGAAGATAGAAGCCGACAGCGTCAAGCTCTATGAGGATATGGCAAGGAAGGAACAGGACCCGGAGACCATTCAGCTTTATCTAAGGATTGCCAACGAAGAGAAGAAACATTACAACATCATGGAAAACATCTGCGATTTCGTGATGAAGCCGCGTTACTTCCTCGCATGGCGGGAGTTCAGCAACCTGCACGAACTGTAACCCAGTAAGGTGCCCCAGCCCTTCATCTGATGGTCAGGCCCGTGCCGCCCTTCTCTCAGCACCGCCGTAGAGGGTAGCTTGCCGCCCCTTGCGGACCGGGTCCACTCCAATTTTCACCCAACCGGAACTGCGCCTGAATTTATCGATAGCCCCGGACGCGATCAAAGTGTCGAGCATGAAATCCTTGATGTAATCGTACCTGTCGTCCTTGTAGTTCACCTGAATTAGCATTTTTCTCACCTCATTGGTCTCTGAGATTCGGTGACGTGTACTAGATAATTTAAAATTAAATACTCACTCAGAATTTCAACGTTAGTATTTTAGCACGCTCTTTCCTCTGCACAACAAAAGAATGGGGAAGAACCAAAGGTTCTTCCCCATTCCATCCTACCAGTTATCGAAAAATCCGCAGCGCGCCGAGAGATCCCCGCCGATTGTTGCCGCTACTCGCCCAGATAGGTATAGGACTGAAGCGTCTTGTCCAGAAGTTCCAGGAAGTGGCTACTCTCCTCGATGGAGACCTTCTGCAGGGAAACATCCTTTTCAAGGTTGTTCCTCACCCTTTTCAGGATCTCCTGGCTGTCGTACTGCACGTACTTCAGGCTTTCCCAGGTGGCGTCGCCGGTGATGACCGTATCGATCTTGTAATTGGTCTTCTTGTTGAAGGTGATGTGCACCGCGTTGGTGTCGCCGAACAGGTTGTGCATGTCCCCAAGGATCTCCTGGTAGGCGCCGATCAGGAAAAAGCCGATGAAGTAATCCTCGTCCGACTTTATCTTGTGCAGCGGCAGCGCCTTGGTCCTGCCGTTCTCGCCGACGAAGCTGGTGATCTCGCCGTCCGAATCGCAGGTTATGTCCGCGATGGAGGTGAGCACCTCCGGCTTTTCGTCGAGCCGCTGGATCGGAACGATCGGGAAGAGCTGGTCGATGGCCCAGGAGTCGGGGATCGACTGGAACAGGGAGAAGTTGGCGAAGTAGGTTTGCCTCAGGCTCAGCTGGAAATTCTGCAGCTCGTCGGGAATCGGCTTCATCTTCTCGACCAGGGAGCTGATTTTCCTGATGATCTTGGAGCAGATCCATTCCGCGTTGGCGCGCTCGTTCAAGTTCAGGTAGCCGAGGTTGAAAAGGCTCACCGATTCCTGGATCAGCTGGATGGTGTCGTGGTAGTCCTCGCGTAAGCTATGCCGGTCGATGCTCTTGTAGATGTCCACGAGTTTCTTCACCGTGGGCGAGAGCTTCTCCGGTTCGGATAGGATCGACTCGAAATCGGGCATGAGCGTCTGCGGGTTGTTGTTGAGGACGTTGGTGACCAACACAGAATAGTGGGCGACCGTCGCCCGCCCGGATTCCGAGATGATGTTCGGGCAATTGATCCCCGCCTCGTCGCAGATGTTCTTCACCTGGTAGATTACGTCGTTGGCGTACTCATCGAGGGAGTAATTCACGCTGGAGAAGTAGCTCGACTTGGAACCGTCGTAGTCGACTCCGAGACCGCCGCCGATGTCGAGGAACTCCAGGTTGACGCCGAGCCTCTTCATCTCGACGTAAACCCGGGTCCCCTCGATGAGGGCGTTCTTGATCTTGTCGATCTTGGTGATCTGGGAGCCCACGTGGAAATGGAGCAGCTTCACGCAGTCGATGAGACCGTGCCCCTTCAGCATGTCGATCGCCGCGATGATCTCGGAGATGCGCAGGCCGAACTTCGCATCCTCCCCTCCCGAGGTGGACCATTTGCCGATCCCCTTGGAGGAAAGCTTCACCCTGATACCGAGCTTGGGGGTGATCCCGGTCCTCTTCGCCACCTCGACGATCTTCTCCAGCTCGAAAAGCTTCTCCACCACGATGGTGATGTCGTAACCGACCCGGGTGGCGAAAAGCACCGTCTCGATGAATTCGGTGTCCTTGTAGCCGTTGCAGATGATGGGGATGTTGCTCCCGGTGGACATGGAAATGGCAGCCACCAGCTCAGGTTTGGAGCCGACCTCAAGCCCGATGTTGTGCTTCTTGCCGAAGTTGGCGATCGCCTCGACCACCTGGCGCTGCTGGTTCACCTTGATCGGGTAGAAGGTCTGGTAGGTGGCCGGGTAGTTGTTGTCATGGATGGCGTTCTTGAAGGCGCGACTGATCGACGCGATGCGCCCCTCCAGGATGTTCATGAAGCGAAGCAGGATGGGCGGCTTGATCTTGCGCTTGATCAGGTCGTCCACCAGCACCTTCAGATCGATGGAATATTTGGAATTGGGCGACGGGTGCACGCACATGTTTCCCTTCTTGTTGATCGAGAAGAGTTCGGCGCCCCAGTTGTCGACGTTGTAGATCTTGGCGGAATCGTTAATGGACCATTTGGACATAGTTCAGTTCACCAGTGTTCATGGGTGTGGGATGTACGGCATCAGGACAGGCGGTTTTTGAAATCCTCGTAGCCAAAGCTGCGCACGACGCTCAGTTCGCCGGTCCGCGGTTCAAAGGTACAGATATGCGGCAGCTGGATGCCGTTGAAGGTCGTGGTCTTGACCATGGTGTAGTGCGACATGTCCAGAAATGCCAGCCGGTCTCCGACGCAAAGCGGCCGCTCGAAGGACCAGTCGCCGATCACGTCCCCGGCGAGGCAGGACGGGCCTCCCAGCCGGTAGTCGTGAGGCCTCGCGCCGGGATCAAAACCGCCCTCTATCTCGGGACGGTAGGGCATCTCCAGGATGTCCGGCATGTGACAGGTGGCCGATACGTCCAGGATGGCGATGTCCACCTCGTTATGAACCAGGTCGAGCACCTCGGAGACCAGAATCCCGGTGCCGATGGCGATCGCCTCCCCCGGCTCCAGGTAGACCTCGAGGTCGTACTTCTGCTTGAAGTAGCGGACCAGTTCCACCAGGGCGTCCACATCGTACCCCTCGCGGGTGATGTGATGCCCGCCGCCAAGGTTCAGCCACTTCATCCGCGGCAGGAACTCTCCGAATTTCTCCTCGAAGACCCTTGCGGTGCGCTCCAGCGGTTCGAAGAGCTGCTCGCAGAGCGTGTGGAAATGGAGCCCCTCGACCCCCGCCAGGTTCTTCCCCTCGAACTCGGGGCGCCGGATTCCCAGCCGGGACTTGGGGGCGCTCGGGTCGTAGATCTCGGTGTGCCCCTCGGACTGCTCCGGGTTCACCCTGAGCCCCACCGAGACGCGGCCGGCCTCCTTTTCCCAAAGCGGGCGGAAGCGCTCCAGTTGGCTGAAGGAGTTGAAGACCAGGTGGTTCGAGCTTTTGAGGAGCTCAACCACGTCCCCCTCCCTGAAGGCCGCCGAGAAGCTGTGCACCTCGCGGCCGAACTCCTCTTTCCCGAGCCGCGCCTCCCAGGGAGAGCTGGCGCAGACCCCATGCAGGGTCCGGGCGATGGTCGGAAAGACGCTCCACATGGAGAAGGCCTTGAGAGCCAGTAGGATCTTGGCGCCGCTTCGCTGCTGCACATCGTCCAGGATGGCGAGATTATGGCGCAACCGCCCGAGATCGACCACGTAGGCCGGCGAGGGGCTAAGCCGCGTCATTTCCTCCACATGCAGCCTGGTCACGTGAGTTCCAGCCAGTCACCGCCGTCGACCACCACGTAAGGGAGGCCGAAGCTCGAGAGCGTTTCCAGGTACGGTTCGGGATCGAACTGTTCCATGTTGAAGACCCCTGCCCCGCGCCATTTCCCGGTCAGCATCATGATGGCGCCAACAGCCGCCGGCACGCCCGTGGTGTAGCTTATGGCCTGGGACTTCACCTCCGCGTAGCACGCCTCGTGGTCGCAGATGTTGTAGATGTAGACCTGCTTCTTCTTGCCGTCCTTGATCCCCTTGGCGACCACGCCGATGCAGGTGCGCCCCTTGGTGAGCGGTCCCAGGCTGCCGGGATCGGGGAGCACCGCCTTCAGGAACTGCAGCGGAACGATCTTCTGGCCGTTGAACTCAACCGCGTCGATCCGGGTCATGCCGACGTTCTGCAGCACTTCCAGGTGCTTCAGGTAGTTGTCCGAGAAGGTCATCCAGAACTGCGCCTTGCGGATGGTCGGGATGTGTTTTACCAGGGACTCCATCTCCTCATGGTACATCCGGTAGATGTTCATCGGGCCGATCCCCTCGGGGAAGTCGTAGCTCCTCTTGGTGGAGAGCGGAGCGGTCTCGACCCAGGCGCCGTTTTCCCAGTGGCGGCAGGGGGCGGTTACCTCGCGGATGTTGATCTCCGGATTGAAGTTGGTGGCGAAGGGCTGGCCGTGGTTGCCCGCGTTCGCGTCGATGATATCGATCTGCTGCACCTCGTCCAGGTAGTTCTTGGCGGCGAGGGCGGTGTAGACGTTGGTGACGCCGGGATCGAAGCCGCTCCCCAAAAGGGCCATGAGCCCCTTCTCCTTGAAGCGCTCATGATAGGCCCACTGCCAGCTGTACTCGAACTTCGCGGTGTCGAGCGGCTCGTAGTTGGCGGTGTCGAGGTAATCCACGCCGGTCGCCAGGCAGGCGTCCATGATGGTCAGGTCCTGGTAGGGAAGCGCCACGTTGATGACGAGTTTCGGCTCCTCGCGCCTGATCAGCTCGATCAGCTCGGGGACGTTGTCGGCATCGACCTTGGCGGTCTTGACCGGGAAATCGATCTGGTCGGCGATGGCCCGGCACTTCGACTCGGTGCGCGAGGCAAGGGTTATGGCGCTGATCACGCCGCGGGCCTGGGCGCACTTGTGTGTAACGACCCCGCCGACGCCACCTGCCCCGATAATAAGTACTTTGCTCATGTGGTAACTCTCCTCTTCTCTCAATAATAAAACGTCGGTGGCGTCACAACCCAAAGGAGCTTCGCCGCGCCCTTGCCTATATTTTTCACCGCATGCCTTCTGTCGGAGGCGAAATAGAAGCACTCGCCCTTATCCACCGTGTAGAGCTTGTCGTCCAGTCTCAGCTGCACCTTGCCGGAGATGACGTAGCCGAACTCCTCGCCCTCGTGGATCGGCTGTTCGTCCATCTCCCCGCCCGGGTCGAGGGTTACCAGCACCGGGTCCATCTCGCGGTTCTGGGCGCCGGGAACCAGGAGCTCCACCTTGATGTTGTCACCGTCGTCGGTCGCCTGCACCCGGGCATCCTTGCCAAAGACGATGTCCTGGTCCGGCTCCTCGCTGAAAAACTCCTGCATGCTGATGCCGAAGACGTCCACGATGTCCTTGAGCGTTGCGATCGAAGGCGAGGTCGCATCGTTTTCCAGCTGGGAGATAAAACCCTTGGTAAGATCGGCGCGGCTAGCCAGCTCCTCCTGAGTCAGGGAGTTGACCATCCTGAGTCGTTTCAACCTCTCACCGATTTTCAAAAAATCCTCCGAGTATAGTAATGGTAAACATTTTGTATTTGCGCAATTTATCATTTCCCCATATTTTGTCAACGAAAAGTTTAGTAATGGTATACTTTCTGTTTAAGAATTAGCCATTATTCATGTTGCAGCTTAGCGATATGTACTTTATTTCTGGCTAGTTATTCGCGATTTTCCTTTGCGAATACCGGTAGAAGAACTAAAAAAAATCAGGTGGGAAAACAGGCGCCTGCTCATTGCCGGATCGCAGCCTTCACCATCCAGGAGAGCCGAAGCCTTGCTTTGTTTCATTGTTACAACTGGTGAGAGGTTTCAAGTTCCGGCGGGAGTGCGGGAAAGGCGTCTCAACGTATACGCGGGAACGATCCGGTTCCGTTGAGCCTGTCCGTGATTTGTGGTACTACTTGGTGGTCGCCGGGTACGAAATATCAGTCATCCCGCGCAAACCCTAAAAAAAGGAACAGATCGAATGAACATTTTGGATGGCAAGAAATGCGCCGAGAGCCTTATTGTTGACATCGCCAGACAGGTGTCGCGCCATGTCGACGCGGGGCTCAGGAAGCCGCACATGACCATCATTCTGGTTGGCGCGCATGCCGCCAGCGAGTCCTACGTCAAGTCGAAGGTCGCCACTTGCGCGCTGTCAGGCTTCGAGAGCAACCTGATCCGCTTGCCCGATTCGGTCAGTGAAAAGGAGCTTCTGGCAAGTATCCTGGAAATAAACGAGGACCGTTCCACCGACGGATTGATCGTCCAGCTCCCGCTCCCAAAGCACATCAGTTCCCAGCTGGTCATCAACGCCATAGCGCCGGAAAAGGATATCGATGGCTTCCACCCGACCAACTTCGGCCGCATGGCCCTGGGGCAGAAAGCGTTCCGGCCGGCGACCGCCTATGGCATCTGCAAACTGCTTCAGTTCTACCAGGTACCGGTGGCCGGGAAGCACTGCGTTGTCATCGGCCGTTCCAACATCGTCGGCAAGCCGATCTCCATCATGCTCTCCAACGATTTCGACATCGGCAACGCCACGGTTACCCTGACGCACATCGAAACGCCGCGGGAACTCCTCCTTGACGAGACGCGCCGCGCCGACATCGTGATCGTTGCAGTCGGCATCCCCGGCTTTCTCACTCCGGACATGGTGAAGGATGGTGTCGTCCTGATCGACGTCGGCATCAACCGGCTGGAAAGCGGCAAGATAGTGGGCGATGTGGATTTTGCCGCCGTTGCACCAAAATGCTCCTGGATCACGCCGGTGCCGGGCGGAGTCGGGCGCATGACAGTCGCAGCCCTCATGATTAACACCCTGCTGGCTTACCGGAGCAACTTCAACCTGGCATGATGCTGTCAACGGGCAAACGTCCCGCTGATGATCTGCGAGTTGCAGGAGCGATCAACGGAAAAGGGGCTGGCTTTGCGCCCAGCCCCCTGCTTCGTTCCATTCGGAATGGATCTACAGCTAGTTATTGCTGCAATTTTTGACCTGCTTGATCCACGACATGAGGCCTGCAATCAGTTTTTAGGCGAGTCACGCCATCCTTTGTGGCCGGTTCCGTGAAGATGTAGGAAATGTGGCGCTTTATAAATGTTGAAGGCGCTCGACTCCCCCGCAGTTTCGCAGAGATGCCGAGCGCCGGTTTC
>Ga0209125_1002532_pt1 | contig 13945 bp, 11 predicted proteins | sample BarGraIncub1131A_FD_184503 | JGI IMG/M metagenome (GOLD analysis project Ga0209125, IMG submission 184503) | Arctic peat soil microbial communities from Barrow, Alaska - Barrow Graham LP Incubations 11-31A (SPAdes) (version 2) | ecosystem: Environmental > Terrestrial > Soil > Wetlands > Peat... | reverse complement strand
CGGGGAATAAATCCTGCTTCACCCACCACTCGATTTGCGGGTTCAACCAGTTAATTGATCCGTTATAGGATTTAAATGGTTTTGTAGGATCGAGAGAAGGACGTTTGTCGGGCGGCTCGTTCCAAAGTGATGAATCGGATTGAATAATATTTTCTTTCCCAACAAGTGATACCCTTACCAACCGACCTCCAACATCGGGCAGCAGACCAATTTCGATTGTGCCATTTGATAACCGGATCACACTGTCAACCAAAGGTCTTTGCGGCGTGGTACAACTGCTGAACAGGATGATTACGATGATTTGAAGACCTTTTCGCATAAATGGTGTAATTGTTTCGTAAGGATCTGCAAATAAGGCGAAAAATTCTACTCCTTCAAAGGCTCTTTTTTATTATTCGGACTTGGAATCGACTTTGGAGCCTCCTCATACGGCTTTTCATCTTCATCTTTTACTGCATTTTTAAATTCCTTCATTCCTTTGCCAATTCCACCCATCATCTCGGGAATTTTTTTTCCTCCGAACATCAACAGAATTGCTCCAATAATGATAATAAGGTGCCATGGTGCAAATAAGTCCATATTGCTTTGTTTAAATTGTGAAGCGGTAAATTTATAAATGATTTAATCATGACAATGTGAAGATTAAATTAAATTTTAATGCATTTTTCAGGTTGGAATATCAAGGAGAAGGAATGACGTTTGAAAATTGGCCCATAAAAGCTAAATAACTCATAGGAGAGGTTATCTTCATTCAATTACCTTGCGCTATTTATTTTACCGTATCAGGACAAGTATCAAATGACATTCTTAACAATTAACAATTTATAACAACTCATGTATCATTGAATAATTATCTTTGGTGTCAATTATTACAATATCCAATAATCATTAATTTCACCCGGCGGGTGTTAAAAAATTAAATCATGAGAAAGAATATTTTTTTGACTTTATCATTAGTTGCTGCAATGTTAATTGCACTTCCTACGTTTGCACAGGAGTTGAACAAACTTTCGAAGCAGGAGAAGAAAGATGGCTGGTCACTGCTGTTTAATGGCAAGAACTTCGACGGATGGAGACAATGCAACGGTACTGAGATGCCTAAAAACTGGAAGATTGACAAAGGTACTATGAATGTATTTACAGCAGAAGGAAAGAAACCAGGACAGCCCGGCAATGGCGATATCGTTTTTTCACCCAAGAAATTTAAGAACTTCGAGCTTTCAGTTGACTGGAATGCAGGCAAAGCCGGGAATTCGGGAATTTTCTATGATGTACGCGAAGTCCCTGGTCAACCAATCTATTATGCAGCACCTGAAGTTCAGATACTTGACAATGTAGATGCATCGGACAATAAGATTGATAGCCATCTTGCCGGATCGCTTTATGATATGATTGCTGCCGATCCAAAAACCGTAAAACCTTCAGGTTCGTGGAATACGATGGTAATCAAAGTTAAAGATGGTGCGGTTACCCTTACGCAGAATGATGTCAAAGTGGTTTCGTACACGATGTGGACACCCGAATGGGATGCAATGGTTGCCAAAAGCAAATTTAAATCATTCCCTGGATTTACTGAAGGAATTGCAAAAGAAGGTTATATCGGTCTTCAGGATCATGGATACCCTATTTGGTTTCGCAATATCAAGATCCGCGAATTGTAAGAATGCAGAATAAAGGTTAATGTGGAAAGGTTAAAGTGTCAAGGGATTTTTCCCTGATGCTTTAACCTTTTACTTTTAACCCAGAACCTTTATCCTTGCATCCTATATCTTCATCCTTTGGATCATCTTTTCGAAAAAGCGTGATTTAATCTGCTGGCTGGCGACAGCTTGTTTGATGGGAGGAATTTTAAGCAGTACTCCCAATACTGCTGCAAGTGCCCGGTGACTAAATAAAACCCTGTTATCGAAGATCAGGTGTTGCAGGTTTCCCCGTTCGATGGCCATCATAACCGCTTTGTGTACCCCGTTTAACGGTGTCAGAACTCTTTTTGAACGCGATTTTAACAGGATACATTTAACTGCACAGCTTCTGACACATACCCCGCAACCAAGACAACGATCTTCGTTAAGCACTGCTTTTTTGCGGTTCGGGTGATGCGGATCGTTGGCAGAGACGAGCGTCATTTCTTCTACCGGACAAACATTTACGCATTTGCCACAGCCGTTGCATAACTGTTCGTTTACGACAGGGATGAAATTGGTGGTATGAACGGGATTTAAAATGGCAAAACGACGTGCTGCTACCATCGCTTCGCAGCAACATCCACAACAATTGCATATAAAATTTATATCTTCGCGTACATTCTCTCCAAATTGAACGAGGTTGTGATCGTAAGCCTGTTGCAAAAGATCAAGGCATTCTATCTTATCAATCTTCCGGGCATGCCCATGTTTTGTAAGCGATGCTGCGGAAGTATTAAACGTCATACAGATATCCATCGGCGCATTGCAGGCTCTGCCAAGGTGTTCCATTTTATGGCGGCAATAACATATTCCTACTCCGATATGGGTAGCTGTTTCAATGATTTCGGTGGCACGTTCGTAATCGAGCACATGCAAGGCATTGTCGGAAGATAAAGCAGGTTCGTTTACGAAAACCCTGCCAAGCTGGGTTTCGCCTCTGGTGAATAGTTCACGAATAAAATCTTCTTCTACATTCAGGTACTGGTAAAAGAGTTCGGCGAGTGCTTTTTGGTCGATGTCGTTGCGCACACGCATCATCGAAAACTCAAAGAATCCAGCCATTGGGGGTGGCAGGGCATATTCCTGCTGTCCGTTTTGTTCTATATCGACAAGCAAGGCACGGTCGGCCAATGTTTCGAGAATTTTGCGTGTGGTTGCAATGTCCAATTTCCAGCTAGTGCTTGCCTTTTCGGCAGTAAAAGGTTTGATAGGCAACAATGAAACCAGCTGTGCTTCTTTCTCGCTGAACAGCACTTTGAGGATTTTATTAAGCAGTTCTGAAGGTGGTGCTCCCTGGGGAAAACGGTTGAGCCGGTCGACAAGGTCAGAATAGGACGTTTTGAGCGTATGGTGTGCCATGGCGTCAGGTTTGAATTGTAAATTTAAATAAAATTCAGCGTATTTTGGTAACCGTTATTCTCACCTTAAATATGATTATTATATGAAAGACCATGACTCTTCAACTCCTTTTTGCCTTCTTTATTTTACCTCTATCATTTGTGAATGCACAGGTAAACACAGTTTCTGTCGATACCGAATGGGCCAAAACAGGTCGTCTTACAGAATACCTTAGAGGCTGACTATATTATCCGTATTGGTGATGTCGATAATCTTGGTTTTGGATGGCCCGAAGGTTTCGATCCGTTTTGCGGTCGCATGACAGAATCGCATTATTTTCCATGGGAAGCACATCCTGAAGATAAACCGGGTTTTGACCGGATCCTATTATCCTCCAAATTTAAGCCGGGTGGTGAATTTCCCTGTGGTGGTGACGGATACTCGGGTAGTTACGATCCCATCCTTACAAAACCTGTAACCTGGATGCTTCCTACAGATGTTTTGCGGGGTGCAACTATTAAAAATGCCTTCCTGCTGGTATTTGAAAGTCTCGGTTGGAGAAACAATCAACCTGAATAATATCTTTTTCGACCAGGGTAAGGCAGAACTTAAAACTGAGTCAAAAGAGGAGCTGGATAGAGTTATTGCATTTCTGCAGTCGAATCCGAATGCAGAGATTGAATTATCCGGCCATACTTCGTCTGAAGGTGATGCTGACTATAACCGTTCACTATCCTATAAAAGGGTTAAAGGATGCAAAGATTATATACTTATTCAGGGAATAGATGCAGGGCGTATAATTGCAAAAGGCCTTGGCCAAGACACGCCTGTTGCTCTGAATGATACGGAAACAAATCGTACCCAAAACAGGAGGGTAGAGATACGTTTTATAAAATTGTAGGTAAATATTTGCGTGTTTATTTCTTCTTTATGTTCGTTTGGATTTAGGTTTTTAATGACCCAGTAATGATGACAAAGCTCCACGAACGCGGAGTTTTTGATTTTATTGGGAATCAGGCATTATTATTGACGTCCGGAATATAAGTAAAGGCCCCATCATTTGTTCTGTAACAACCTGGATCAATGACCTTATTTATAAACAATTGTATAGGCATGTAACGCCTTTTGCGAAGTAAGAATGGTTTTTTGCTATTTTTTTAGTCCATGTACCTTCGGCTCAAAATGTAAAGCTTACGGAAAGCATAATATTGGCAGCAAAATAAAGTGAGTAATTCAGGAAGCAGTAGAACAGCGAAACGTTTTTAGAAGCTTAGTTAAATATTAAAAAATAAAATGAAACGCTATTCAGATACTCGTTGGGCGAAATACTGGCCTGTGGTATTGGCTATTTGTGAATATTTGGGTGGATTGATTCACACGAAGGGAAGCGGCAACGGATTAACGTCGCATCCGTTTATCCCAGGGTTACTATTTCAATTAACCTAAACAAGGAATTAACTCAACGGTAATTGAATTGAAATTCAGAAAGAATATCTCTTATTGGCAGAAAATTGTTTTTCAGCAGGAAAGTTAAAATACAGAAAAACCAGTGGATAATAATTTAAAAATGTAGAGACGCGATTAATCGCATCTCTACAAATAACATATCTGCATTTACACCAATCCCTGTGCAAGCATTGCTTCAGCAACCTTCACAAAACCCCCAACGTTGGCACCTTTCACATAATTGATATAGCCATTGGCTTTACCATGTTTTGTGCAAGTATCATGAATATCCTGCATAATCAGGTGAAGCCGTTTGTCAACCTCTTCGCTTGTCCAATTGTAGCGCATGCTATTTTGCGACATCTCAAGTCCGGATACTGCAACACCTCCTGCATTTACAGCTTTCCCAGGAGCAAAGGTGAGTTTATTATTTACGAAATAATTCACTGCATCAGAAGTACATCCCATGTTCGAAACTTCAGCGACCAGGATACAACCATTCTTACTCAACATTCGGGCATCAGCTTCATCAAGCTCATTTTGGGTGGCACATGGCATTGCGATATCGACTTTGGTCTGCCATGGCTTCGCATCCGGAAAGAATTGTGCCCCAAATTCTTCAGCATAAGGAGCAACCACATCGTTGTTGCTTTCACGCAAATCAAGCAGATATTCAACCTTTCTTCCTGAAATGCCCTCCGGATCGTATATATATCCATCAGGTCCTGATATTGTTACAACTTTACCTCCTAATTCATTAATCTTAGTGATTGCTCCCCAGGCTACATTCCCAAATCCGGAAACGGCGAAAGTCTTCCCTTTTAGCGTTTCACCAATTTCATTCAGCATATGCCCAACAAAATAGACAGCGCCATAACCGGTTGCCTCAGGACGAACCAAAGACCCGCCCCAGCCAAGACCTTTACCGGTGAGAACGCCTGTAAATTCATTTCTGATTCTTTTATACTGACCAAAAAGGAAACCTATTTCGCGGCCACCAACTCCGATATCGCCGGCAGGTACATCTGTATTCGGACCAATGTGACGGAAAAGTTCTGTCATAAACGATTGGCAGAAGCGCATAATCTCATTGTCGCTGCGACCTTTCGCACTAAAATCGGAACCACCTTTTCCACCACCCATAGGAAGTGTTGTCAAACTATTTTTGAAAGTCTGTTCAAATCCCAGAAATTTCAAAATACTCAAAGTGACACTTTTATGAAACCGCAAACCACCCTTGTAAGGGCCTAATGCGCTGTTGAATTCAACACGATACCCGCGGTTAATTTCTACTTCGCCTTTATCATTGCTCCAAGGAACTCTGAACATGATGGTCCGCTCGGGTTCAACCATGCGCTCAAGAATTTTTGCCTGTTTATAACGCGGATTTGCATCGTATACATCCCAGACAGATTCAACAACTTCCAAAACTGCCTGGTGAAACTCAGCCTCACCGGGTGTACGGGCTTTAAGCCCTTCCATAAAAGTATCTATTCCTGCATTCATCTTAAATTTGTTTTAATTTTTTGGCTAATCAATTTAGTTTTTCTTTTCATAACCGGACTCTTTTAAATCCAACCAAAATTACAGATTTCTTTTTCACCTTATTGGAAATAGGGATAAATCCATCAAACTATAAAGCATTATATTTCAACATCATAATGCTCGTGATATTGTGTTATTTATCATGTTTATCGGTTTTAATGATATAAGTCAGAATTGCGGGCGCTCGATTCTAAAGAAGAAACTGTTTGGATAACGAAATAGTTTAGCTAAAGAACCTTAGAAACTTCGACCTGATACAGGATGATTTAACGTATACATCACCATTTTTTTATACAATTCTTCAAATTCGCCGGGGATGGGTGCGAATAAAGCATTAATTTCGCAGCTTAATTGAAAATGAACGAATACGCTCAAAACTGATGGATTACAATTTCAAAGACATTGAAAAGAAATGGCAGCAATACTGGGCCGATAACAAGACATTTAAATCGGAGATAGATCTTTCAAAACCGAAATTCTATTGCCTCGATATGTTCCCATACCCTTCAGGTGCCGGCTTGCATGTTGGCCATCCCGAAGGCTATACCGCTACTGATATTATATGCCGTTACAAACGGGCCAATGGTTTCAATGTTCTTCATCCGATGGGGTGGGATGCTTTCGGATTGCCTGCAGAGCAATATGCCATCCAAACCGGAACACATCCTGCCATTACAACTCAGAAGAACTGCGATACCTTTCGCCGGCAAATTCAGTCTTTAGGTTTGAGCTACGACTGGGAACGTGAAATTAACACAACAGACCCAAAATACTTTAAATGGACGCAGTGGATTTTTACCCGTTTATTCAATACATGGTTCGATAAAGAGCAAAAAAAAGGCAGGCTGATCAGTGAACTTCCGATTCCCGAGGATATTAAAAAACAGGGTGAAACTGAGGTTAAGAAATATATTTCAGGTAAACGTCTTGCTTATTACGATAATGCACAGGTTTGGTATTGCCGTACCTGCAAAACGGTTTGTGCCAACGAAGAAGTATTAAACGATGGTTCGCACGAAAAATGTGGCACGAAGGAAGTGGAGCGCCGGTATCTGAAACAATGGATGCTGCGCATTCCTCATTATGCCGAACGTTTACTTGAGGGATTGGATCAACTTGACTGGCCAGCCGGTGTTAAAGATATGCAGCGCAACTGGATTGGCCGGTCAACCGGTGCTGAGGTAGATTTTGCGATTGATGGAACTGATAAAAAATTACGTGTTTATACAACTCGTCCCGATACCTTATTCGGGGCAACTTATATGGTGCTGGCACCTGAACACGAATTGGTAAATGAGATAACTAGCCCCGAACAAAGGGATGCAGTTAAAGATTATATCAGGAATGCAGCCTTAAAAAGCGATCTCGACAGAACCGATCTTGCAAAAGGTAAAACCGGGGTTTTCACAGGTCGTTATGCAATTAATCCCATCAACGGTGCAAAAATCCAGATATGGGTGGCCGACTATGTTTTAATGGGATATGGAACAGGCGCCATCATGGCTGTTCCGGCTCATGACACACGTGACTTCGAATTTGCACAGACATTTGATATACCCATCATTTGCATCCTTGATCCTGGAAAAGCTTCTGAAGAGATACGCGCAAAGGTGCTGGCCGGTGAAGCTTGCTGGACAGATGATGGTGCTTACATTAACTCTTCGAATGCAGCAATCGGTATCGATATTAACGGGCTTTCAAAAGAAGAGGGTATCAAAACGGTTACCAGCTGGCTCGAATCAAACGGCCTTGGCGAACCTACCATCAACTATAAATTGCGCGATTGGTTATTCAGCCGTCAAAGATATTGGGGCGAGCCGTTCCCAGTGATTCATTGGGAAGATGGCGAAGTAAGCGTATTGAATGATGACGAATTGCCGTTGCCACTTCCAGTAGTTGAAAAATATTTGCCTGGAGAATCAGGTGAATCTCCACTCTCGAATGCAGGTGACTGGTTGATTGTGACCGATAAAAACGGAAGAAAAGGTCGTCGCGAGACCAATACAATGCCACAATGGGCTGGTTCGTGCTGGTATTACCTGCGATTTACCGATCCGAAAAACGATGAAGCACCTTTCAGTAAAACTGCCGAAAACTACTGGATGCCTGTCGACTTATATGTTGGTGGAGCAGAACATGCTGTTTTGCACTTGCTTTACAGCCGATTCTGGCACAAAGTACTCTTCGATCTGGGTATCGTATCCACTGCCGAACCATTCCAGAAGTTATTTAACCAGGGGATGATCCTTGCTTTTGCCTACGAAACAGCCTCCGGATCAAAAGTTCCTTCCGACCAGGTTGAAGATCGCGAAGGAAAATACTTCAGCACGGTTACGGGCGAAGAGCTCAAACAGATTGTTGCCAAGATGTCGAAGTCGCTGAAGAATGTAGTCAACCCCGATGATGTGGTTGTCAACTATGGTGCTGATGCATTGCGACTTTTCGAAATGTTTATCGGGCCTCTCGATGCCACCAAACCATGGACCGAAAACGGGGTTAAAGGAGTTTATAACTTCCTGCGAAGGGTTGTGGCCTTCTTTGGCGAAATGAATAATATTTCTGAAGGTGAAGAGTCAAAAGAGACGTTGAAGATTCTTCATCAGACCATCCGCAAAGTGAGTGACGATATCCGTGATATGAAATTCAACACCGCTATCTCGCAGATGATGGTCTTTACAAACCATTGTTACAAAGCTGGTAAAGTGAATCAGGAAACGGCCGTAACTTTCTTTCAATTGTTGGCACCTTTCGCACCGCATCTGGCGGAAGAACTATGGGAACTTTACGGGAATAAATCAGTACTTAGCTTCCATCCATGGCCCGTTTTTGATGAATCGTATCTTGCTGAAGAGACTTTTGAATATCCAGTTTCATTCAACGGGAAGGCACGGTTTAAGATTACACTTGCCATCGATTTACCAACAAGTGAAATCGAAAAAGCCGTTCTTGCCGACGAGCATACCAACAAATGGATAGAAGGGAAAACGATTGCGAAAGTAATTATCGTACCTAATAAGATTATCAATATTGTTGTGAGATAACAACTGATCCATACATCTCAAAAGCCGGTTCCGTAATGACCGGCTTTTTTTATGGACTTTAGTCATTGGGTTTAATCATCATATTGAAATGGAAAATACTTGCTCATTTTCCGGTTGCAAAACAATCGTGACAAATCTATTTTTGTAACCAAAAAGATGCTGACAAACGAAATAATGTACAAAGCACTCGTCGATAAGGATATTTCTTTTGAAGGAACATTTATTGCCGCGGTAAAAACAACCGGCATTTTCTGCCGGCCAACATGTACCGCAAGAAAACCTAAAGAAGAAAACGTTGAGTTTTTTCAAACCACGAAAGAAGCGATTTTGAAAGGTTACAGACCATGCAAAATATGTAATCCACTGGAAAAAATGGGTGAAACACCTGATTACATTAAAGATATACTGAAAGAATTAAACGCCACTCCCTCACTGAAGTTTAAAGATTGGGATTTGATCCAAAAAGGAATCGAACCGGGTAAGATAAGAAGGTGGTTTCTGAAAAACCATGGCATCACTTTTCACGCTTATCAACGAATGTTCCGGATCAATTCGGCATTCAATAAAATTCAAAATGGCGAATCGGTTACTTCTGTAGCATTCGATTCAGGTTACGAATCATTAAGCGGCTTTAACGATTCGTTCAAATCCATTTTTGGTGTATCTCCTTCAAATAGTAAAGAAAAGAAAGTCATCAATATCACACGCATTGAAACGCCTCTGGGGACATTGTATGCCGGTGCGGTAGAACAGGGAATTTGCCTCCTGGAATTTACCGACAGGAAGATGTTGGAAACAGAGTTGAAGTCACTTGCCAAACAACTAAACGCAAGCATCATCCAGGGTGCTAACAAGCATTTCGGGTTATTAAAGGATCAACTCAGCGAGTACTTTGCGGGTACAAGAAAAGAATTTAGTGTTCCTTTATTTACACCTGGTTCCGAATTCCAGCAAACAGTATGGAAGGCACTGCAAAACATTCCTTACGGTTCAACCCGTTCGTACAAACGACAAGCCATCGAATTGAAACGGCCCGAGGCAATTCGGGCAGTGGCAAATGCAAACGGAATGAACCGGATATCAATACTAATTCCTTGTCATCGTGTGATTGGCGAAGATGGAAACTTAACCGGTTATGGCGGAGGTATCTGGAGAAAGAAATGGTTGCTGGATATGGAAAAACGGACTGCAAAGTCTATCCGTTAATAAGATATTTTGATCTTGCCAGAGACTAATGCCGCTTCATCGAAATTTCAGGCCATCTCATCGAAATAATTAGTGCACAGTAATTCATCGGTATATCTTCGTTCTCGTTATAATAAAAGATATACCATGAAACGAAAAAAACTCTTAATGAGCACAGGTCTGTTGTTGCTCCTCATCGGATGCGACAATTATTATATGATCTGTTCTCTCAATCCATTCTACATCGAAAAGAACATCTTACTCGAATCACGGATTGAAGGTTCCTGGCTTGCAAAAGCTGTTAAAGCACCAAAAGATTCAGGTTCATCAAACGATTCGGAGATTTGGGGTCTAGCCGATACCACCTCAACCTGGACAATTAAGCGGGCGATCTCGAAATGGGTGGTAAAAGACAAAAAAAGCGTAGATTCAACCACGTTTAAGCCTGAAAATTACTACTTCGCCAAATTAACGCGCTCAACAGATTCAACAAATTACGAGTTTAAAGTAGTGCTGTTCCGCGTTAAAAAAGGGCTCTACGCCGATTTCATTCCCAATAATAAAGAGGGATTGCTGAAAAGCAAACTGTCATCAGGCAGTTTCTTTGAAGTTCATACGCTGGCACGTGTTACCCTTAACAACAATAGGATAGAACTTTCATGGCTTGGTGCAGACTGCATGAAGGATATGATCGAAAAGAAACGTGTGCGTGTCAATTATCAATGGGTACAAGAGACCGGAAGATTTGTACTGACCGCATCATCCAACGAACTTACAACCATGATCGACAGGTATGCCGATCAAACACGGTTTATTGACTGGGAGAACCAAAAAGCCAAATTAGAATTAACAAGTTTAAAATAATAACGCTATGAAATAGACATGACTATAAAGTCACAAATCGGAGATGAAAATTAAATCATGGCTATTAGCTTCGCTGATCTTCGATTCCATATGACCTTAAAAAAACAAATTATTCACATATGAAAACTCTAAAATATAAAGGACAACTAATAGTTGCGTTGCATATCCTATTCTGGATCATCTCGTTCAATGTATTTAATTCCTTTTTCAGCCGCGGAATTGAATCGGGCTACTCTTTGGACGGACTTGATCTTACCTGGTGGAATGTTTTTAATATCAGCAATGCAATCATCCTATTCCTCTTATTGCCATTTATCTGGTATGTGAAAGGAATCAACCGAAGAATTAAATGGGTTGTCACATCGGTGCCTTTGCTGGCAATTGGATGGAGCATTCTAACCGTATTCCTTAATAGCGATCAGGGAATCGTATTCGTAGTTGTTTTAGGCTACTTCCTCGACAACTTTCTATACGTTTTGATCTTCCATATCACAATTATTGCGGCTGTTTATCTGAATATCAACATACTGACTAAACGATATTTTTCGCAGGGCAAGTTTGGTGTCTACCTGGTTTCCGCACTTGGTCTTGCCGTTGTTGCAGGTGTTATGAATTACGCATTGTTCAATTTATTTATCGATCAGATTTTTCCACAGCTTTTCTACATCTCCTGGTTTAAGGTATGGGAATTGATCCTGATAATGATCTGCTATATTGCAATTACAACCATCACGTTCCTTTTATGGCAATATTGGCTGATGCTGATTGAAAACCGCGAAAAAGTTCAACATGAACTGTCGGCCCTGAAAGCGCAGATCAATCCTCATTTTCTGTTCAACAACCTGAATACAATCTATTCACTTGCGTTAAAAGGAGATATCAGGACAAAAGACGTAATCTTGCAATTGTCCGATTTTCTAAGGTATGTTTTGTACGATACTTCAAGTGACAAGATCGAACTTGAGAAAGAGATTGAAATCATTAAAACATATGTAGGACTGCAACGGGAACGGATAAACCAGAATATTACAGAAGTCATTCTCAATATTGAAGGGGAATTTAAAGGCACAATCATTGCACCTCTGCTACTGCTTCCGCTTGCCGAAAACTGTTTTAAACACGGAATCGGGAAAATCAAGAGAACCATACTGATCGACATTCAATATTCCGGCCATCAACTCCATTTCGTAACCAAAAACCCGGTTGCCCGTCGCGAAAAAATAATCAATCCAGAGCAGGGCGGTATCGGGATTAAAAACGTTGAAAAAAGATTAAATTTGTTGTATCCGGATAAACACCAACTGACGTTTACGGAAAACGAGGAGCTGTTTAGTGTTGATTTGAAGATCGATTTAGACTAATTTCCATGACAATAAAATGTATTGTAATCGAAGATGAGCCTGCTGCGCGTGAAATCCTGCAACGCAACATTTCGCAATGCCCCGATCTCGCGTGGTGTGGTTCATTTGAGGACCCTTTCTCGGCACAAACTTACCTGGATAAAAACCATGTCGATTTAATCTTTCTGGATATTAACCTTCCGGGAATGTCTGGTATCAGTTTTTTACGTACCCTTATCAAACCCCCGCTGGTAATAATAACTACTGCCTATTCTCAGTATGCTATTGATGGTTTCGATCTTGAAGTAGTCGACTACTTGTTAAAACCGTTCTCATTCGAGCGGTTTTACAAATCGGTGAATAAAGCAAAAGAAAAATTAATTCCAAAATCGGTCAACACGTTGAACCGAAAAATCACCGTAAAAGCGGATAAGCGCATCTACCAGATCGATCTGGATGATCTCCTTTATGTGGAAGCTTGTGGTGATTATACGACCGTCGGCTGCACTGATAAAAAGCTGATTACACACGAAACCCTCAAAAGCTGGGAAGAAAAGCTGAAGGATCATTCCTTTCAAAAAATACATCGCTCAATTATTATCAATCTTCAAAAAATCGACCATATCGAAGGGAACATGGCAATTATCGGCAAACACAAACTGTTAGTTTCAGAGGCCTATCGCGAACAACTGATCGCATTATTGCTGGAGCGAAACCTGACGCATATTGGGTGAATTGAAATACTTCACTCTTATATTTCCAGCATAAAAATCGTATCCTCCTGTTCATTGGATACCAAGCTGATCGACCCTTTTAGTGACCGCATAATCTGCCGCGAAAGACTTAATCCAATACCTGAACCATTCTCCTTGGTCGTGTAAAACGGGATAAAGATCTTCTCCTGAATGTCTGCAGGGATTGAAGGCCCGTTATTGGAAATCTTAATAATTACCCTGTTATCCCGGTTTGAGAACAGTTCAATCGTAATTTTACGATGTTCTTCGATTTGCAGCAACGCATCGATCCCGTTGCTGATCAGGTTAACAACCACCTGGTTGATCAGGTTTTTATCGGCGTAGATTTCGGTAAGCGTTTTTTCAACAACTATTTCAAGTTCAATTTGATCTGATTTTAAACGTTCAGCAAACAGTATCGTGAGTTGTTCCAGCCAATCATCAACAGCAAAACGTTGAAATACAGGTGCCGGTATTTTCGTTAACCTTCGGTAACTGTTCACAAAATTGATCAGTCCATTTCCCTGTTCCTCAATCAGTTTTAATCCCTGAACAGTTGTGGAAATCATCGTATCGTTAACCGTATCCGTTTTTACGGGGACATCACCCGTGGTATAAAAGTTCACGAGTGTTTTCGATACAGAAATCATCGGTGCAAGTGAATTCATAATCTCATGCGTCAGGATGCTGATCAGTTTCTGATACGACTCCAGCTCTTTCTCATCGAGTTCCTGCCGGATATCCTGCACCGTTATCAGCTTCACTGT
>Ga0209125_1002530_pt1 | contig 13966 bp, 11 predicted proteins | sample BarGraIncub1131A_FD_184503 | JGI IMG/M metagenome (GOLD analysis project Ga0209125, IMG submission 184503) | Arctic peat soil microbial communities from Barrow, Alaska - Barrow Graham LP Incubations 11-31A (SPAdes) (version 2) | ecosystem: Environmental > Terrestrial > Soil > Wetlands > Peat... | reverse complement strand
TTACAATAAACGAAAAGAAAGCTTTAAACAAAGTAAGCTTTCTTTTGATAGCAGCAAAAATATGTTTATATTTTTCTTAACAATATTTTTCCACAATCAATAATATTGTTATTTAATGATTTTTCTTATATTATGCTATAACAAAAAGTATATATTGCCCGAATGCTTTCACTTCACCATGTAATTCTATGCAATATATACTTTTGTTAGCATAATTCAAGAATTTAATTCTTCAAGAACATTCTACATGCCGAATCTTCATCAAATGTAACATTACTTTGTATCTATGGTATTGTCTTTATAGGCATAATCAAATATTAAATTTCCACTTTTAGTGGTATAAATACCTTTAATATTTTGCTTTTTACAGATAACTGTATTAGCTATATACACAGGTATACATGGCAAGTCTTTCGATAATATTTCTTGTGCCTTATTATAAATTGCTATTTTGTTTTTATCACTTTTTTCAAGCAATGCACTTCCCACGATTTTATCATATTCTGAACTTTTATACCCATAAATGTTATCTTTTGAACTTGTTGTCCATTTAGAAAAAAATTTATTTATGTCTCCATATTCATCATCATTTTTTGAAAACACTATATCATAATTCCCCTTCGTAAGTACTTTTTTAAGATCATCTTTTGAATAACCAGTGCAGATTACATTTACCCCTAAATATTCTTTAATGTTTTTAGCTATTTCCTTGCTTATCGTAGTATCAAAATTTTCATTTTCATATACCATAACTAAATCTTGTCCTTTTTTATATGTGCTGCTTTTATCTAAATATTCTTTGCCTTTAATTTTACTCAGAGATGCATTAAAAATCACTTTTCCATTATCACCATTAGAGCTAGTAAAGGGTGTATAATTCATTGTTGGAACTGCTACATCTTCTGATATAGTTTCTATAATTAAGTTTCTATCTATTATTGAACCAATCGCATCTCTAAAATTTATGTCAAATGAATCTTTATTTTTTAAATTAAAATTCATATAATACATACTCTGCGACGATTTAACTTCAGTTTTCTTTTCCTTACTAAGAGAACTTACCTCATTTATCGGCGGGCTTACAAGTACATCAATTTTTGATGTATCACTTTCCCCAGTAGTCTCAAAGTCCGCTAAAGCATTCTCTTCATCCTTTATAGACGTAAATAACATTTCATTGCTAACAATACTACTTGCTCCCCAATACTTTTCATTCTTTGATAATGTTATTTCTCCCTCTTTATTTACGTCTTTTATTATAAATGGACCACTATATTGAATTTCACTATAACTATCTTTCCAATTTTTCATATTCATATTATTTTCTCTTAAAGTAAAAACTGGATTACTAAGAATTTTTATAAAATATTCGTTAGGGGTATTTAGCCTTATTTGCAGTGTTAAATCATCCTTTGCAGCAATACCAACATTTTCGAACCCTACTTTTCCATTGCTGAAATCTTTAGCTCCAAATATACAATATAATTGATCTGCAAAAATATTTTTTTTATCCAATAAACTATCGTGAAAAAGCCTTACAAAATCTGTAGCTTTTATATCTGTTCCATCACTATAATGAAGATTTTTTCTTAATTTAAAAGTATACTCGATTTTATCCTTTGATACTTCATATTTTTCGGCCATTGCAGGCACTATTTTGCCATCTTTATCTTCTCGTACCAATCCTTCAAATAAAGCTAATAACAAATCTTTTTCCCGTACATTGTCATTATTAGTCATTTCCAAATCTGTTGGCAATTCTCCTAGGTTATAAACTAAATATTTCCTAGAAGTGGAAGGCTTTACTTTCTTTTCAATGCATCCGCTTGTTAACATGGTCATTAAGATTAACATTATACATAATAGCTTTTTCATATCTACCCCCATCTTTTGCACCTCTAAATAAATAACAAATGTGCATCCTAGTTTATTTTTATGTCTTTTATTTAGAGTATTAACTTCTAACATATTAAATAATCAATAGTATAATAAAATATCGAAATTTTTATACTCCTATTTGTATTAATCTTTGGGTTTCATTATGTTATAATATTAATAATATTCACAAAATTTATGTATATAAAGGTATAGGAGGTCAACTTATTGTTCATCATAGTTATTCAAATAATTGCTATACTTGCCATGTTAGTTTTTATGTTTATTGGAATATGGGGCTTTATTTTATTAGTTAAAATATTAAACCAATTAAGATATAAGAATTATTTAATGGAAAAACTTATACAAAACACTTCTAATTTATCCTTAACCAATGAAAATAGAAATTCTCTTAAAGATCATCTTAAAAGTGGAGACATTTCTAAACCAAAAGAGAAAGAAATATTAGACCTTAACATAAAAAAAGACGCCATTTGACGTCTTTTATTTTTTATTACCCGGTTACTTATAATTGCAACATTTCCTCAAACTCTTCTTCTGTTATAATCTTGATGCCTAGAGATACTGCTTTATCATATTTTGTACCTGGCTCTTTGCCTACCAACACATGTATACAGCGAAAAACAAATCTGTGATATACTAAATATTCACATTGTAGAAAAGATAAGTTCTAAATATAAAGCTCCTGTTTCAGCAAAAGATATTGTACCGCTACTACATTTCACCAATTATTAAAGAACGAATAAATTAGGAGGCTATAAAGTTGAGTTTAGAAAAAGCAATAAACAATATTTTTCAAGAGATTATCACTAAAATGGAATTACCCATGAATTCACTATACATACATTCAAATAAAGGAAAGGGTAAAGAAACTTCTAAATCTCTTTGTATAAGTAAACCTGAGTATCCAAAAATTCCACATAGCAACAATACACAAACTAAATCTGCTGTTATACTTAATATTATAATTCATGATAATATAGAATTAATTATAAAAAATGCCCAATTTGAGGCACTAAATGTTCCAGATAAAGCCACTATCAGGGATGTCAATTCCGACAAAGTATTTACTCATATAGTATTCGCTGAAAAGACTCAAGGTTTATATGATTATATAAAAGCACACACCATTGCTTGTATTAATAAATATGAATTCAGTGATAACTTTGGTTGTTGTAGCCAATACAATGAATGCTCTGATGCAAACCGTTGCTTACATGAAAACAAGTTATATGCTAAAGGTTGTTATTATAGAAAAAACCTTGAGTCAGGCCAGGTGTTCTACGGTGAGATCCAACATATTTTATAAATTCAAACCGTTAAATACTCTATGACGTATTTAAAAGAGCATCGGATAAACCCTATGCTCTTACTTATGCCTTGCGAATTATTCTCGCCAAGCGTAAACTATCGATTTTCACATTCTCGAAATTATAAAAGTGTGCTCATCACTTTATTTATTGTTTATTTTAACATATTTACTAATTCCTCTTCAGATATAACTGTAATTCCTAGCTCTTGCGCTTTTGTAAGTTTGCTTCCGGCATTCTCTCCTGCTAACACGTAACTGGTTTTACTAGAAACAGAACCTGCTACTTTTCCTCCATGATTCTCTATAATTACTGTAGCTTCATTTCGCCCCATAGAAGTCAATGTTCCAGTTACAACAAAAGTCAATCCATTCAATTGAGTACCTTTGTATTTTGAATCTTCTACATCCATATTTACACCATAATCTTTTAATCTATCAATTATTTCACGATTTTTATTATCTTCAAAAAATTTCAATATACACAAGGCACTTATTTCACCTATATCCGAAACGTTTTTTAAATCTTCCAAAGACGTATTTTTCAAATCTTCAATAGATTTGTAATGCTTCATTATACTTTTTGCTGCTACCTTTCCAATATTAGAAATTCCAAGACCCGTAAGCAGTCTTTGTGCTTCATTACTCTTTGATTTATCTATAGCTTCTAATAACTTATCTGTATTCTTTTCTTTTCCTATTATCCCTTGCTGGATAAGTTCCGTGCGATAATTAAACAGTGAATATACATCAGCAATATTCTTAATGTATCCCACCCGAATAAGTTCCTTAATATACGACGTGCCAAAGCCCTTTATATCCATAGCATTCCGACCAACAAAATTAATGATATGTCTTTCTAGTTGCGCCAAACAGCTAGGATTTGTACATTTGATATCTGCCGTGTCTTTTTCACGGACAGTAGGTGTTCCACATACCGGACAAATGCCAGGAATCTTAAATCTATTTAATTCGCGAGCACGTTTTTCTTTAACTACACTCTTAATCTTGGGGATAATCTCTCCTGACTTGTATACAACAATTATATCTCCAACCCTTATATCTAAATCATCGATAAAATCTTGGTTATGAAGAATTGCTCTGGATACACATGTTCCGCATAAACGAATCGGTTCAAATATTGCTGTAGGAGTAATTCTACCGGATCTTCCTACTGATACTTCAATATCAATTAATTTTGTTTCTTTTTCTTCTGGAGGAAATTTATAAGCTATAGCCCATTTCGGAACTTTTGAAGTATTTCCAAGTTCTTTTCTATCTTCTAAATTATTAATTTTAATAACAACTCCGTCAATATCGTATACTAAGTTGCCTCTTTCTTCTCCTATAGCCTGGATAGCATTCCACACCTCATCAGCTGTTTTACATTTTACATAATTCTCAATAACTTTTACACCTTGTTTTTTTAACCAATCATAACTTTCAGTATGTGTTTCAAATTCAATTCCTTTGATATCTTGAACATTAAATATAAATAGGGATAACTCTCTTTCCTTCGTTATTTTACTATCTAACTGCCTGAGTGTTCCTGCAGCACAGTTCCTCGGATTGGCGAATATTTTTTTACCTAATAACTCCTGTTGTTCATTAACTTTATTAAATGATTCATTAGACATATATACTTCACCACGAATTTCAAGGTATGGAATTGAATCTTTTAATTTCCGTGCGACATCTTTAATTACTTTAGCATTTTCAGTGACATCCTCACCTTGAATAATTCCATCACCTCTAGTAACTGCTACTGTTAATATACCATCTACATACCGCAGGGCCATTGACAAACCATCAATTTTAAGCTCAACAACAAATGTTGGATCGTCTAGTTCTACAATCATTCTATTTACATAATCATATACGTCTTCTTTTGTAAATACGTCTTGCAAACTAAGCATTGGTACATTATGTTTTACGAGTACTCCAGCTTTTCTTTTAGCACTTCCACCTACTATTAGGGTTGGTGAATCTAGGGTAACAAGTTCTGGATGTTCTTTTTCTATTGCTTTAAGCTCAATCATTAATTGATCGTATTCATAATCTGATATTTCTTCATTATCTTCATTGTAATATCTATCACTATGGTATTTAATTATATTTTTTAATTCTTTAATTCTCTCTTCTACGCTCATATTCATAAACTACACCCTTTCCAAAAAAGTCAAAACGCAACTTTAAGGCATTTGATATAAAATGGCTAGCATTTTCTCTAGTTATTTTATCCAAGATGCCCTAATTACATTCATGATGCACAAGTTGTATTTACAATGCCTTATAACATCTCTAGTGGTGCTTTATCTAATATCAGCTTTTTTATTCCCATGTTATCAAAAGCTATTGAAATCATTGTATCACCATCAGAACTAGTTTTTGACACTATAGTACCTACTCCAAATTTAGTATGTCTAACTTTTCTACCTACTGTTGCTTCGAGATTCTTAGTATTCTCACTATTAACAGATTGATTACCTGCGTGCGACGTAGCTGATACGTAATCTTGAGGTGTTGTTTTACTTAAGAGACCATGAGGATTAAATTTATGTTGATCTTTAGCATTTTTCCTCTTTAAAGTCTGCACAGTTCTATTCTTAGCTCCCCCGATAATTACCTTTAAGTCCGGTGAAATCTCACTTATGAAATCAGATGGTTGATACCCAACATTTCTTCCAAATACCATTCTACTCTCCGCTGAAGTTATAAAAAGCTTTTCTTCTGCTCTTGTTATAGCAACGTAGCATAGACGTCTCGATTCTTCCATTTCTACAGGGTTATTTATAGAGGACATCCCTGGGAATATACCATTCTCCATACCTACCATAAACACTACTGGAAATTCTAACCCTTTTGCACTATGAACCGTCATCATTGCTGCAGTCTCGACGGATTCATCAGGGTCATCAGTTGTTGATCCCAAACTTACTCCCTCGAGGAAGGTTAAAAGTGATTTATCCTCTGAGGTTTTCTCGAACTCTACAGCATCTGATACTAATTCCTTTATGTTTTCTACTCTGCTCTCATCCTCTGGTTCCTTAGATGTTTCTAATTGCTTTAAATAACCAGTATCCGCGATTATTGTCTTAATTAGCTCGGATACACTCACTTCTTCATTCTTCGCCATGAAACTATTCATAAGGCTCACAAACTTACTTATTGATGATTTATTTCTAGTTGTCAATGTAGGTATAAACTCTACATCTAGAATAGCACTATACAAACATTGATCTATTCCATTTGCAAATTCTTGAATCTTTTGTATAGTTGCATCCCCTATATTTCTTTTAGGTACATTTATAATTCTTTTTAAAGCAATATCATCAAGTGGATTGTTAATTAGCTTTAGATATGCCATTATATCTTTTATTTCTTTTCTATCATAGAACTTTAACCCTCCGACTATCTTATACGGAATTAAATGTTTCCTAAAACTTTCCTCAAATATACGTGATTGAGAATTCATTCTATATAAAATTGCAAAATCCTTGTAGCTCCTATTTTCCTCAGTCATAATTGTCTTAATCTGATTCGCTACAAAATTTGCCTCATCTCTATCTGTGAATGCTCTATATAAATTTATTTTATCTCCTAGTTCTTTTTCAGTTCTAAGAGCTTTATCTTTTCTTTGAGAATTGTTTTTTATGACTTCATTAGCTGCCATAAGAATATTACCTTTTGATCTATAATTTTGCTCAAGTTTTACAACTTTAGCCTTCGGATAATCTTTTTCAAAATCTAATATATTTGTTACGTCTGCACCTCTCCAAGCATATATGCATTGATCATCATCTCCAACAACACATATATTTTCCCTCTCATCTACTAAAAGCTTTATAAGCTCATACTGTGCTTTATTAGTATCTTGATACTCATCCACCATGATGTATCTGAATTTTTTATGATAAAAGTCCAAAATATCTTTATTGTTTTTAAGTAGCTCAACAGCTTTAAATATTAAGTCATCAAAATCTAATGCATTATTACCTTTCAACTTCTTTTGATAAAGAAGATAAACATTCGCAACTCTATCTTTTCTATAATCACTTTCATTTTCTTTTTTATATCTTTCTGGAGAAATAAGTTCATTTTTAGCATTAGATATTTTACCTAATATTTCAGAATCTGTTAGGTCTTTTTCATTTATATCAAGTTCTTTCATACATTGCTTTATCAAACTTTTTTGATCATAGCTATCATAAATAGTAAAGTTTTTATTATATCCTATCTTATCTATTTCTCGTCTTAAAATTCTAACACAACTAGAATGAAAAGTAGATATCCACATGTTATCTGCTATATTCCCTACTAGGGAACGTACTCTATCCTTCATTTCACCAGCTGCTTTATTAGTAAAAGTTATAGATAATATTTGTGAGGGATATATAGCTAAATCTTCAATCATATGAGCAATTCTATATGTCAAAACTCTAGTTTTTCCAGATCCCGCACCAGCCAGTATAAGCAATGGTCCATCAACCGTTATTGCAGCCTCGCATTGCTCTTTGTTTAACAAACTTTTTAAATCCATGAAACCACTCCTTATATATTATATTAATCTAGATACATCTAGCATTATTACTACTTCACCTTAAGGCATAAACATACATATAATTATATCACACCACACCAAAACTTAAACAACTTGAAAAATATAGACGGCTAATTTATATCCACTCTTTTAATCTTAGTTAAACTGAGTAAATATATATTAACCGTCCCTTTCTAACTGTAACCGCATCTACAAGGCACATGAAAATATGTATACTTATTTCTTTAATTCCAAACGTTCTAATATAAGTTTATATCCATCACTGCCATAGTTTAATGATCTGTTAATTCTGCTTATTGTGGCAGTACTTGCCCCTGTAGATGCTGCAATTTCTAAATATGTCTTTTTATCTGATAACATTTTTGCTACTTGAAGTCTTTGCTCAAATGCTTTAATTTCATTTATAGTGGATATATCCTCAAAAAATCTATAACACTCTTCCTTTGTTTTCAGGCTTAAAACAGCCTCAAAAAGAAAATCCATATCCTTACTTTTTAACTTAGAACTGTATTCACTCATCATTCTCCACCTCTAATAATCATAGATTATTTAAAACAATTTGATCATTAATTATATAATATACAAATTTAAAAAATATATAAAAAATGCAGCCTATTAATTTTTTTTAAATAAACTGCCTTGAAATTAGAAATATTTATTTGAATTCGCCTAAATTATAACATCGATAAATATATTATTTAACCATATTTAACATCAGTGTAGTTATTGTAAAACAAACTGCTGAAATCGCTGTAACTTTTGCTAGTACTGATTCTGCAGTTTTTGTTTTGTTTTTCGCAAAAAAAGTTTCAGAAGTTCCTCCTATAAGACCGCTTAATCCATCTGATTTACTAGGTTGCATCATAACTGAAACAATTATAGCAATTGATGTTATAACCTGTAAAACTACTAGGAAACTATGCATGTGTACACCCCCGTTCATCTGATACATCATTATTTTATCATACTCTAAGACAGTTTACAATGTAATGTAAAATGAGTTTACAATGTAATGTAAAAAGTAAGAGTATAGCCATTAAGCTATACTCTAATCTATTACCAATTACCTGTTTATGTTATAGAAGGCTTTTAATCCTCTGTATTCAGCCATATCTTCTAATTCTTCTTCTATTCTTAGAAGCTGGTTATATTTAGAAACTCTCTCACTTCTAGCTGGAGCACCAGTTTTAATTTGTCCTGCGTTCATAGCTACAACTAAGTCAGCGATTGTTGTATCCTCAGTTTCTCCTGATCTATGAGAAACTACTGCAGTATATCCTGCTCTCTCAGCCATTTCTATAGCATTTAATGTTTCAGTGAGTGTTCCTATTTGGTTTAATTTTATAAGGATTGAATTTGCAGTTTTCTTCTCAATTCCCATCTTTAATCTGTCGGTGTTAGTTACAAATAAGTCGTCTCCAACTAATTGAACTCTATCTCCAATTTTATCAGTTAGGTATTTCCAACCATCCCAATCTTCTTCAGCCATACCATCTTCAATAGATATAATTGGGTATTTGTTTACTAGTTCTACATAATAATCAGCCATCTGCTCTGGTGTTAATATTCTTCCCTCTGATGCTAAGTTATATTTACCATCTTCAAAAAATTCAGAAGCTGCTGGATCAAGTGCTATATATATATCTTTTCCGGGAACATATCCAGCTTTTTCTATAGCTTCTATTATGATTTTTATAGCTTCCTCGTTTGATGATAAATCTGGAGCGAATCCACCTTCATCGCCAACACCAGTAGCTAGTCCTTTTGATTTAAGTAATGCTTTTAATGCATGGTAAACTTCTGCACTCATTCTTAAAGCTTCTTTAAATGAAGTTGCTCCCACTGGCATAACCATAAACTCTTGTAAATCTACATTATTATCAGCATGGCTTCCACCATTTATAATGTTCATCATTGGAACTGGTAATACTTTAGCATTTACTCCGCCAATATATTGATATAAACCAAGTCCTAATGACTCAGCAGCAGCTCTTGCACATGCAAGTGATACTCCAAGTATTGCATTAGCTCCAAGTTTTGCTTTATTTGGTGTTCCATCAAGAGTTATCATTGCTTTGTCTATTGCTATTTGGTCATATACGTTCATTCCAACTATTTCCTCGGCTATTAAATTGTTTACATTATCAACAGCTTTTAAAACTCCTTTACCACCATATACATCTTTGTCTCCATCTCTTAATTCTACTGCTTCAAATATACCAGTAGATGCACCTGATGGTACTGATGCTCTTGCTATTGTTCCGTCCTCTAGTGTAACTTCAACCTCAACAGTTGGAAATGCTCTTGAATCTAATATTTGTCTTGCATAAATATCTATTATTTCAATAAAGTTTTTCATATTCGAATGCCTCCTAAATTTCTCTCTATATTATTATTTCCCAAGTTAGATTAAGATAGTCCTATAATTCAAAGAAACTTAAAGTAATTTTAATAATATTATATTTAATTTAGTTTCCTTCTAAAGTTTAATTAGAGATTTCCCTGTCATTTCACTTGGTACATCAAGTCCCATAACTTGGAGCATAGTTGGAGCAATATCAGCCAATATTCCATTAGAGCGTAACTCCCCACTATTGTTTGAAACATAAGTGAATGGTACTAAATTTGTAGTATGAGCAGTCATTGGCTCGCCTGACGAATAGTCAATCATTTGTTCAGAATTTCCATGATCTGCAGTTATAAATACGCTACCGTCTTTCTCTAGAACACAATCAACAATTTTCCCAAGACATTCATCTACTGTTTCTATAGCCTTTTTAGCAGCTTCAAAAACTCCTGTATGGCCTACCATATCAGGGTTTGCATAATTGAGTATGATCATGTCGTATTCATCAGTTTCTAGTCTCTTTAGTAATTCTTTCGTAACCTCACGGGCACTCATCTCTGGTTGCATATCATATGTTGCAACTTTTGGTGATGGAATTAACGCTCTATCTTCATTATTGTTTGGAGCTTCCACACCTCCATTAAAGAAAAATGTGATATGAGCATATTTTTCAGTTTCAGCTATTCTTAACTGCTTTTTACCCATTTTACTAACATATTCTCCAAGTGTATTAGTATAACTTTCTGGCGTATACGCTACGGAAACATTTTCTATAGATAAATCATATTGAGTAGTGCATACAAAGTTTAGATTTATTGTTTCTCTTTTAAAGCCATCAAATACTTTATCATTTATTGCTCTAGTAAGTTCGCGAGCTCTGTCTGGTCTAAAATTAAAAAATATAACACTATCGCCATTACTTATATTCGCAATTGGTTTATCCTTCTCCATAATAACAGTCGGAAGAACAAATTCATCTGTCTTGTTGTCATGATAAGCACTTTTGACTGCCTCTATTGCTGAGGTATTTTCCTCACCCTTAGATAAAACCATAGCGTTATATGCAATCTGAACTCTTTCCCATCTCTTATCTCTATCCATAGCGTAATATCTACCACATATAGTAGCAATTTTACCAAGGCCTATTTCATTCATATATTTTTCTATTTCTACTATGTATTTTAATGCTGAACCTGGTTGCACATCTCTACCATCTAAAAAAGCATGAACATAAACTTTTTCAGCACCTTTGTCTTTAGCAAGCTTTAAAAGTGCTTTTAAATGATCAATATGAGAATGAACTCCCCCATCAGACAATAATCCCAAAAGATGCAGTGAAGAATTTGCCTTAATAGCTTTATCTATGGCTTCATTAAATGCAATATTTTCAAAGAAGTTTCCTTCCTTAATTTCCTTTGTTATTTTTGTAAGCGCTTGGTAAATAATTCTACCGGCACCTATATTTAGATGCCCAACTTCTGAATTTCCCATTTGACCTTCTGGTAGTCCGACTTCTAGACCACTTGCGTTCAATTTAGTATGAGGATATTTTTTTATTATTGCATCGTAGTTCGGTTTATTTGCTGAAAACACTGCATTTCCCTCAATATTATTTGATAGTCCAAATCCATCTAAAATCATTAGCATTACTGGTTTCTTTGACATTTTTGTTCCCCCCACTAATTGTTTGTAATAAGCAATACATATTACTATGTATTGCTATCTGTAATTATAATTAACCAACCAATGTGGTTTCAGCTACTTAAGTAGATGAATCTACTTAAGTAGCTTTATCCAAAGCGACTTAATAATTTACTATTCCTGCGAAGTCCTGTGCTTTAAGGCTAGCCCCACCAATTAATCCACCATCTATATCTGATTTACCCATTTGTTCTTTAATAGTTGATGGTTTAACAGAACCTCCGTATTGAATCCTAACTTTATCTGCAACATCACATCCGAACATAGCACCAACAGTTGCTCTTATAAAAGCAATAGTGTCATTAGCTTGATCAGCAGTTGCAGTTTTTCCTGTACCTATTGCCCAAATTGGTTCGTAAGCAATAACCAATTTTTCCACTTGCTGTTTTATAAGTCCTTCTAAATCAAGTTTTACTTGACTCGCTAAAACTTTCTCTGTAATATTACCTTCTCTATCTGAGAGGGTTTCTCCAACGCAAAGTATAGGTATAATGCTATGAGCATAAGCTGCTTTAAGTTTTCTGTTAACGGACTCATCTGTCTCATTAAAATATTGTCTTCTTTCACTATGACCAATTATAACATATTCAACACCTATATCTTTTAGCATCCCTGGTGAAACTTCACCAGTAAATGCACCATTTTCTTCAAAATGCATGTTTTGGGCTCCTACTTTTATGTTTGTACCTTTAGCTGCCTTTATTACTGCATCTAAACATAAAAATGTTGGACAAACTACAACATCACATTTTGCATCCTTAACTAATGGCTTCATTTCTTCAATTAAAGCTGCAGCCTCTGCTACGGTTTTATTCATTTTCCAATTTCCAGCAATTATACCTTTTCTCATTAAAAAAACCCCCTAATATTACCTATTGGTAATAAGATTTATCTATTTAAAAATATTACAATTTTAATTATTTATTTGTAAGCGCTTCAATTCCTGGCAACAATTTACCTTCTAGGAATTCAAGAGATGCTCCGCCACCTGTAGATATGTGAGTCATTTTATCTCCAAACCCTAATTGGTTAACAGCAGCCGCACTATCTCCACCACCTATTATAGTAGTTCCATCAACTTTTGACATAGCTTCCGCTACAGCTATTGTTCCTTTTGCAAAATTTGCAAATTCAAATACTCCCATTGGGCCATTCCAAACAATAGTTTTAGCTATGCTTATAGCACCTTTATAAATTTCGCAGGTTTTAGGTCCAATATCTAGTCCCATATATCCGTCTGGTATATTCTGATTATCAGTGACTACTGGCTTTGCATCTACTGCAAATTTGTCCGCAACAATATGGTCTAGAGGGATTAAAAATTTAACTCTCTTTGACTCAGCTTTTTGCATCATATCTTTAGCATATTCTACTTTATCTTCTTCAACTAGAGAACTTCCTACAGAGTAACCACCAGCCTTTAAGAAAGTATATGCCATTCCTCCACCAATTATTAAAGTATCCACCTTTTCAAGCAAATTTTCAATAACATTTATTTTGTCAGATACTTTAGCTCCGCCTAAAATTGCTACGAAGGGTCTAACAGGATGATCTATAGCACCCCCTAAGAATTTTAATTCCTTTTGAATTAAATAGCCACATACTGATATTTCTACAAACTGCGTTACGCCAACTGTAGAACAATGAGCTCTATGAGCTGATCCAAATGCATCATTTACAAATATATCGGCAAGGGACGCTAATTCCTTTGAAAAGTTTTCTTTATTTTTTGTTTCCTCTTTTCTATATCTTGTATTCTCTAATAATAAAACATCTCCGTCAATCATTTTTGATACCGCAGATTTTACATTATCACTAACAACATTTGGGTCTGCTGCAAAAACTACTTCTTTTTTTAACATTACACTTAATTCTTTAGCAACTGGTGCTAAAGAAAGCTCAGGTTTTGGCTCTCCGTTTGGTTTTCCAAGATGTGAGCATAAAATAACTCTTGCTCCATTTTTTACTAGATATTCTATTGTAGGCATCGCACCTACTAATCTATTTACATCTGTAATAACCCCATCTTTTAATGGCACATTAAAATCACATCTTACTAAAATCTTTTTACCTTTAACCTCAATATCCTCGATTGTTTTTTTATTAAATTGCATATACATTCTCCTCTCATAAAGCTTATAATATAAAACTA
>Ga0209125_1002529_pt1 | contig 13970 bp, 17 predicted proteins | sample BarGraIncub1131A_FD_184503 | JGI IMG/M metagenome (GOLD analysis project Ga0209125, IMG submission 184503) | Arctic peat soil microbial communities from Barrow, Alaska - Barrow Graham LP Incubations 11-31A (SPAdes) (version 2) | ecosystem: Environmental > Terrestrial > Soil > Wetlands > Peat... | reverse complement strand
ACCGTACAAAAAAATTTACAACCGGATGAAGCAGAATGGCAACAATGATGGAAAAAACCAGAGGGACAATTATTCCTTGAGCGATGTATAATATGGCAACAAAGGCAACCAAACCGATAAAGAAGATGGAAGCCTTTGCGAAAAATGGTAATTGTAATTCTCTGTTAATCACAATATCCTGGATTTGTCACTTTTTTTATGGAGAAAATGTTGGTAGATAAACTGACCGATTGATTTTATGGAGCCAGGGTGTTGCGCAACCGTATTTGTGACACCCAGTTGTAGCAAAAAGCCAAAAAGTTTTTTGATAATGTTTCCTGAGTTTCCTATCATAATTTTTCTGGACAGATAACCTGTAGCCAGACCCACTGCTGTGCCTATGATGTTATCAATCAAATAGGGCGATGAATCGACATTCCGTATTGAATTTCGGAGAAGATTAACAGGTCTTAGGCTTTCATAGGTCAGGTAGAATTGTTCTTTCAAAAGCCGTCCTTCAATTTTCTGCTCGGTTTCCAAAAGTTGGATCGTATCTTTTAACACAGCGGTTGAAGATCTATTTTGCATTTGAGTTTATTTAAGCACTTGTTTGATAAAGCGATCGCTAACCAATTTTTTAATCCACTTGTGCAGAAAAAGATGGATAAGAACTCCTGTCAATCCATAAAAGGCCGCTACTACAAAGAACCCATAAAAGGTATTTCCAAGAATTTCGCCGACCCAAATTGCTATGCCCAAACTTAGAAAAAGCATAAATGATAGGACAAAAATTAGAACAACCGTGTGAGCAAGGAGGGAGGAAACAATATCTGAGGTTTTATTTAGCGTTCTAAGTTTCACCAATAGGAAGCTTGTTTTTCCATAATCCACTGTTTTTTCAAACAATGATTCAATCATCCCAATCGTACCTCCCATGGCATTTTGCCGAAAAATATTATTAAACATGTGTATTTTAATTAATTTTGCTCCGAAAATCCCCGCCAGGTTTGAATTGGAATAGTGTCCTACTAAGCATAATCTATCGGTGACGAGCAAATGTCTAAAACCTGACAGGGATAATCTTTATCAATTGATTCAAATGGTTCACACCTTGGAGGCTTTCATCTCTTTTTCAGCTTCTTCAAATTTCTCCTTTCCCTTTTGCGCAAACGCGGAAACTTCTTCCTTTGCTTGTTCAAGTTTCTCTGAGATGGTGTCAGCATATTCATCGAATTTACTTTTCAAATTGTCCACATAGTTCTCGCTCTTTTTTAAAATTCTTCTTCGGGTGCGAGAACCTTTAGCCGGGGCAAATAAAATTCCTGCTAAAGCACCAACGGCAACTCCTGCCAATACGCCTAATAAAACTTTTCCTGAGTTCATAATGATTTTTTTTAATGATGACTAAATAAATACAGAATACAAATGTGAGCTTCCCGATGAGAATAAGTGTTACACAATTACAGGGAAGAGTTACATCATTCCCACCTTAAAGCTTCGCAATAATCATGTCTAGTTCTTCTTCTGTTCTCCCAACTCTGATCTGACGTTTTCCAGATACTTCCTGTTGAAGTCCCTCCTCGTATAGCTTGTCATCATCAGTTAAGCGGGCGAATTTCTGTTTGAGTGTTCCAGACAGTTTTTGCAGATTCCCGTTTTCTTCTATTGAGTTCATGGTAACCATTCCTTTATGTAAGAAAATAATAGGATCAAAGATGAGGGGCACAGTCCCGAAATGAGTTACACAATTGCATATAAGATTTACATCATTCACACCTTTCTGGTGAAGATGAAATTCTTAACATTGATTTTTTAAAGGGAAAAATTTGGGTCCTGCTACTTTTCGGAGTTGCCTGCAGCCTTCAGCACATCCAGCAGCTCCCGCAGATTAACTGTCGCATAGGAGGAAGCGTGATCTGACATGGCATATGGGATAACCAGATCTTCATTGTGAATCATAGAACCGCACGAATAGATTACATTTGGTACGTAACCTTCCCTTTCCTCTTCATTGGGCACCATTAAAGGCTCATTCAACCTCCCGATTAAGATCTCGGGGTTTTCGAGGTCATACAAGGATGCACTGAGCGTATATTCCCTCATGGACCCAACTGCATGTGTAATTATCAGCCAACCCTCCGGGGTCTCAATAGGAGAGCCGGAATTGCCAATTTGCACGAGATCCCAGGGAAACTGGGGTTTCTGAATAACTTTGGCTGAGCGCCAGATATTTATATTTTCAGAATAAGCGATATAATTATTTACCCCGTCTATTCTGCACAACATGGCGTACTTCCCATTAATCCTCTTGGGAAACAGCGCCATCCCCTTGTTTTGGGCAACCTCGCCATTAATGGGCAATATCCTAAAATCATAGAAATCTTTGGTACTTATTAACTTGGGCAGAATGGATATTCCATCGTAGGCAGTGTAGGTGGCATAATAGGTGACCTCTCCATTGTCGTCAATGAATTTAACAAACCGGGCATCCTCAATCCCCCTTTGTTCGGTTGCCGATATAGGGAAAATAACCCTTTCAGAAATGGCTGAATCAATTGAAAAGTGAATCTCATAATGTGAGGAAGCCAGCCACATCATTTGATTGATTATTTTGATATGCTCTTCTGTAAGGGCAGTATCCTTGATGGCTATTCCAAGATTTTTCATCAATTCGCCATATGTAAAAGTCTCTCCTAATTTATCAAGGATAAAATCAGGTGTTACAACTTTGGCATGATCCTGCATTTCCTCTTTTTTATCAGAAATTGCAGTAGAAATAACTTTTTCAGGCACCTGAATTTCATCAACGGCAAGGATCGGCGGAACTATAACCGTGCTATGATCTTGAATTTCATTCAGTTTCGCCCGAAAACTTTTTTTATGGTAAGTATTCCGTATAATTTTATCTGCCTCTGCCAGCATTTTACCAACAGGTTCAATGGTGAGGTTGTTATGCCTGTCAAGAATCCCTGACCTGAAGACGACTGACGAGATATGCCCTTCGCCGGTAGCCCGGAAGCTAAAAATCACCCTTTTCTCATCTGATCTTAACTCCGATTGATCCGGGTGTTCAACAATGGATGGATTAAAAAAAGCGGCAGATTCAATGGAATATTCCATGGTAAAATAGGAACCAACCAGCGCTTTCTGTGTCGGACTAAGATCCGCTTCATTGACTTCTATCTTGTCAAAGATGGGAGCAAGTCTGTCAAAATGTCTCTCAAATATGCGCGAAATATTTCTGTGACGACGCGCGTAACCTCTCAGCACCTGGCTCATGGCAATCTTTACCTGATCTTCCGGCATTGCTAAAACCTTTCTGATTATATCTGCTGATCGTTCATCATCCAAATATAGAAATCGGGCGATTACCCTTGTAGAATCAGGAGAAAAGATCTGTTTTTTTCTGGTTACTGTTACTTGCATGGAATGTCAGTGTTTAAATTGGGGATGAAAAATCCGCAATTTTCTACTGGCGAAGGTAGTCTTTTTCTGCTATTCTTCTTATGATTCGTCCTTCGTAGTGCGCACCAGACTTATGCCTGCAATAAAAAACAGGAGTCCAAGTAGACCATAAATGATAAGTGACTTGAAATCCCTTGTATTGCCTGATGCATTGACAAACAGTATAGCAGCATAAATCAGGCCTCCTGTTCCAAGAAGGGTAAGCAGCGCCCCAAAAATTCTCTTAAGATTCATTGTGTTGGCTTAAACGTAAATATTTGTCAGGTAGGTGAAAAGCCCAAACGCCTTTAGAAGCCAAATAATTAATGCAACTACAACAACAATGTTGAAAATTCTCTTAATTTGGCGATCCATTGGGAGGAACGTATTAATAACCCAGAGAAGAACACCTACAACGATGATAGCAATTAAAATACTAAGGAGTGACATGATAAAAGATTTAGAAGTTAATAGTCAAAAGTAATTAGGCTTCAACAGGGAAGTGTTACATAACTATCCCCAAAATTTACATTATTCACACGTTTATCTGTTCTATCTCATTGCCAGCGTGTAAAACATTGCTACCGCAGATGCCAGCATAACCAGGAAGGTAATCCATACCACACTGTGAGATAACCATCCGCTGCGGTAATTGCCCATGATTTTTCGATTTCGTGCAATTCTGGCAATCAAGAAAATTAAAGGCACTGCAGCCACACCATTGAAAACAGCAGTAAATACCAGTGCTTTAATCGGATTAATGCCAATAAAATTAATCATTAAACCAATTAGCGTTGCAATAGTAATGACACCATAAAAACCATGTGCTTTCTTTAATTTGAGATTGAGTCCTTCTTTCATGCCAAATGCTTCTGAATAAGCATAAGCTGCCGAACCGGATAATACGGGAATACCCAATAAACCCAATCCAATGATTCCGGAAGCAAAAATTAGTTTGGCCAGGAAGCCTGCATGAGGAAAAGTCTGAACAAGAGGTTCCAGCGCTTTGGCGGCATCGGCTGCGGTTTCGATGTTCGTCATACCATTCTGATGTAAAACGGTGGCTGCCACCACAATTATCGACCAGGTAGCGATTTCGGAGAATAGCATTCCAACGAAATTATCGATACGCAAATTTTTGATAAATGGAGCTCCAATTGTAGGCCTTCCATATCGATGAGTTAGATGCTGCTCTTTTTCCTCCTCCACTTCTTCAGAAGCTTGCCAGAAGAACATGTAAGGAGAGATTGTGGTACCTAAGACGCCGGTAATTATGAAGAAAAACTCAAAATTTAATTCTATATGCGGCCAAAATGTTGAAACTAAAATCGTCTTCCAGGGTTGGTCAATAATAAAGACAGTGAGAGGATAGGCGAGTAATGTCAGAGCCAACCATTTTAAGATACGTGCATAAACCCGATAAGAAGTGAAGATTTCTAAAATTAAAATTAGAACCGTAAAACCTAAAGTTAAAATGACAAAATTGACAGGTATAAGCAGTTGAGCCGCAGCTGCGAGAGCGCCAATATCCGCGCCAATATTAATTGTATTGGCAATAACCACAAGCAAGACGGCTCCATAAAGAACCTTCTTGCTATAGTTGGCTTTGATTACTGCCGCTAAACCATGACCGGTTACGGCGCCAATCCTCGCGCAGGCTTCCTGAATGGCTGTCATGAGAGGAAGCATAACTATTACTGTCCATAGTTGGCCATAGCCGAATCTGGCCCCGGTTTGCGTGTAAGTAGCAATTCCTGAAGGGTCATCATCGGCCGCTCCGGTTATCACACCTGGACCAAAAACGTTAAAAAATTTTCTTATTTTGGAAACTTTTTTTTTCATATATGTCCAGGAAACCTACTTATTCAGAAAAGGATCTCTTTTAAATAAATCAACTAACCTTTTTTACCTGTTACCATAATTAAAATGCCCCCGACCAGCAATACTACCCCAACAATTGGGGACCATTGAACCGGATGATTTTTTTCGGCGTTTATTTTGATCCGCCCAAGGTCAACCACTTTTTCTGTTGTAACATAATTGAATCCAGTATAGATGATCATCAATATTCCAATAGCAACAACTACTATGCCTAATGTTCTTTTCTGCATTTATAGAACTCTTCTTCCTTGTATGACTCTAAGAATTATTGCAATAAGAGCAATAACTAGTAGTACATGGATAATACCCCCGGTTCCATATCCAACAAATCCAATGAGCCATAAGATAACCAATACTACTGCTACGACGTAAAGTAAATTTCCCATGATAATTATTTTTTACTTGTGTTAATTTTAAATTTACAACTTTCAACTTTGTTATTTTTGGCACTTTTTGAGTGACTGTATACTTGTTTACAGCAAGATTATAAGTAAGATTATCAGAAGCAATCCACCTCCTCCGTAGACAAACACAGTTCCACCTCCATGACGGCCATCGTAATTTCTTCCGTCGCGATACCTTCTGCTACGTCCATCCTGGTTACTTTTGATCATTTTAACTTCATTTCGTAATTCTTTCTTTTCAGAGCTGCTAAGCGAAGACAAATCCATGGCATTAATCTCTTCCAGTCTGGCAAGCTGAACGGCATCCGTTGTTTCAACTGCTATTGTAGTTGTTGCGGAAGCTGTTTTTGTGTCATCAGCAGCTTTCAGTTGTGTGGGAATAGTAGACAACATCAGAAATGCTATCACTGTACAAAACATAATTTTTTTCATTTTAATAATTTTTGATTGTATAAATTTTCAATTCAAAGATGAGCTTCTTTAACCCTCAAAACGTTACACAATTTTGTCAATTTCTTACATCATTCACACCCAAATATAAATAGAGCGCTGTCCTTTCGGGCAACGCTCTATTTATGGTGAAAAAGGAAGATGTATTATTCTTACATTCTATCCATGTACCAGTTCAACTGTTTTTCCATTTTTTTGTAGCTGAAAATAGTTGTAATTATTTTTTGCAGGCGGACAAAGGCTGTTTCACTTTTCACAACATAATCGGAAGCCTTGTGGTGCATGCAATCAATTGCCACCTCGATCTTATCCTGGGAGGATAACATGACCACAGGCAATGCCGGATTATAATTTTTTATTTTGTCCAGCGTTTCTATTCCATTGATCGCATTTTTATCAATGCCATCCAGGTGGTAATCCAGGATGATCACATCAGGATCGTTCGATAAATTGGCAATACAGAGTTCTCCTGTCGCAAACGTTTCGATGGTAAAATCAGCATGCTGAAGAAATTCTATTTCAAGTAGTTTCAAATACATGGCATCATCATCCACGAGAAACAGCTTTATCTTTTTTCCATCCATCATCATTCTAATTTTTTATATCTGTTTAAATCAATTTTCAATTCCTCGCAGGCTTGAGTGCAAACGTTATCTATCTGGCTAACCATATGAGAGATGCCATCAGACTGCTGCTGATTTTTTGCAAAATCCTGAACTTTTTTAGCCATATCTTCGAAATCGGTACTTATACCCATGATGGCAAATGATGGGATCATTTTATGCACAGCAGCATATAGCGAACTCCAATCCCTTTCCTTCCAGCTTTGTTTCATGACATTAACCAGTGATGGGGTTTGTTCAATGTAAAGGGAAATCATCTCCGTGATCAGTATTGAATTCGCCTTGGTGCGCTGGATTAAATAACTTAGATCCGTGTATTTGATGGTTGGAGCTATTGAGATTTCTTCTTTTTTAATTTCTCCCTCCAATCTTGATTTCTTTACTGAACTGACAATTTTTCTGTACAAAATCTTTTCATCTACAGGCTTTGCGATATAATCATCCATACCAACAGCCTTGCATTTGTCAAGGTCGACCGTGGTTACATCCGCAGTTAATGCGATGATGGGAATGTTGGAATGCTGCGTGTTCCGAATGTAATCTGTAGTTTCAAATCCGTTCATTTCAGGCATCTGAAGGTCCATTAATATGATATCGAATGACTTGGCTTTCATTTTTTCTAAAGCTATTTTGCCATTGGAGGCAATTTCGCAGGTAAATCCAAAATCATCCAAAAGGGTTCTCATCAGTAACTGGTTCAGTGTAATGTCTTCCACTACCAATACACTGACATTTTTAATCTCAGAATCTACTTCCAGTATATTTGATTCGGACTCAGCCAATGCCTTAGTTTTGAGAAAACTTAAAATGAAACTAAAAGTCGAGCCTTCGTCAACGTTACTCTTTACACTTACTGTTCCGTCCTGGGCTTCAACCAATTGCTTGACGATTGCGAGACCCAATCCGGTGCCGCCGTATAATCTTGAGGTCCCGCTGGAAGCCTGCTGAAAATTTTCAAAAATTCTGTTCAGTTTATTTTCGGATATACCAATTCCGGTATCCCTGACACTGAATCCGATGGTTGCGCTTTTCTCGTCTTCTTTAAGTAAACGAATGCTTACGATAATTTTCCCCTTGTTGGTGAACTTAACCGCGTTGCTAAGAAGATTCAAAATAATCTGGTGTAAACGCACAGGATCGCCAAGCAATATGGCTGGAATTTGATGATCATACTCTTTCAGCAGCTCAATATTTTTTTCCCTGATTTTTGGTTCAAACAGATGAAGCATGGCAGCAATTGATGCCTCCAATTTGAATGGGGTTTGCTCAAATATCATTTTACCGGCATCCACTTTTGCCAGGTCTAAAATGTCATTTATCAAAACAATTAAGGCATCACCGCTCATTTTTATGGCTTGCAGGTATTCTTTTTGTTTTGGGGAGATTTCCGATTTCAACAATACTTTTGTGAACCCAATAATGGCATTCATTGGAGTTCGGATTTCGTGACTCATGTTCGAAAGGAACTGCTGTTTTGCCTTTACAGCTGTTTCTGCTATCAAGGTGGAACTTTCTGCTTTTAGCTTTGCTTCTTCGGCGATGGTGACTGCCAACTCCGCGAATACAATGGCCTCCATTAAATCTTTAGCAACTCGTTTCTGCTCAGTAATATCCCTTGCAACAACAACTACACCGAGAACTTTCCCACCATCATCCGTGTAAACTGATCCGTTGAACAGAACATCAGTCAGGTTGCCATTCTTGTGCCGGAGCGTGAGCGGAGAGTCGGCCAGGGAACCTTTGGCGAAAACTTCCTGATAAACCTCGCGGGCTTTTTCGGGTTCCGTGAAATAATCCAGGAAATCTGACCCGATTAATTCCTTTCGTGAAAGACCGGTAATGTTGACCAATGCCTCATTCATGTCAGTTATTTTCCCCTTCGAGCTTATCACGACCAACGGGTCTCGGCTCGCTTCTATCAGACTAAGGGAATACTGTGAAGCCAATTTTAGGGAACGGCTAATCTCTTCCAACTCTCTGTTGGCTGCCGAGCGTTTTATTTTTTCTTCATTCTGAAAATCGAGCTCTTTATCGGCGATGATAAGCTCCGCGGCAAGCTTATCTTTCTCTCTTGATTGAAATGCCAGTTCTTTGTCCGCGGTCATCAATTCATCGGCCCGTTTTTTCTTTTCCTTGTTTTGAAATGCAAGTTCCTTGTTGGCTATAATTAATGCAGCCGCCCGTTTTTCCTTTACTTTATTTTGAAATGCAAGCTCCTTGTTGGCTACAATTAGCTCAGCTGCCCGCTTTCCTTTCTCATCGTTTTGAAATGCGAGTTCCTTGTTGGCCACAATTAATTCAGCCGCCCGTTTTTCCTTTACTTCATTCTGAAAAGCGAGTTCCTTGTTGGCTATAATTAACTCAGCTGCCCGTTTTCCTTTCTCCCTATTTTGAAATAATAACTCATCATTGGCCAGAACCAACTCTTTGGCCCTTTTTTCCTTCTCATCGTTTTGAAAAGCGAGTTCCTTATTGGCAGCCTGCAACTCCAGGGCCCACTTTTGTCTGGACATGTCTCTTGCTACCATAACTGCTCCCAGAACTTTCCCGTTGTTATCCCTGTATACCGAACCGTTGAATAACACATCCGTTAACTTACCATTGATATGGCGAAAAGTTAGCGGTAAATCAGTAATATATCCTTTGACAAATACTTCAGTATAAACGTCACGGGCCTTTTGAGGTTCAGTGAAATATTCATAAAAATTCGACCCCATTAGCATTTTACGACCGACTCCGGTGATATTCACCTTTGCCTGATTCATATCCGTAATTTTACCATCTATGTCGATGGCAATGAGGGGGTCCAGACTTGCTTCAATTAAGCTGCTGGCGTTTTGGGAATCGTGTAATTTTGTGCGTTCCATAGTAAATATTTTTACGCCTTAGTCATCCATTGAATTTCCAATTTCTTCAAGCGGATACTTCCTTTTCCCCTTCAGTTGGTTGAAATGAGACGGAGTAAGACCTGTTACTTTCTTAAATTGATTTGAAAGATGCGCAACACTACTGTAGTTCATCTTCCAGGCGATTTCAGTGATATTTAATTCATCATAAAGAATCAACTCTTTTATTCTTTCAATTTTGTGCAGAATAACAAATTGTTCGATAGTCATTCCTTGAATTTCTGAGAAGAGATTGGCAAGGTAAGTGTAATCGTGGCTTAAACGTTCACTTAAATAATCTGAGAAATTTACCTTGATGACTTCATCGCTATGATGTACCATTTCGATGACTGTATTCTTAATTTTTTCAATCAAAACAGCACGTTTGTCGTCCATTAATTTGAGACCGGAATTGAGCAAGGCTGCTTTTAATAGCTCCTTTTGATCTCTGGTGATGTCCTCCATGATTTCAACTTCGCCCAGATCCACCAGAATAAAATGTAGCCCCAATTTGCGTAGCTCCTCTTTTACTGCCATTTTGCACCGGTTACTCACCATGTATTTGATATAGAGCTTCAAATTATTATTTTTTTAGAGGATATGACAAAGATGCATAATATAAACTATAATCATTTTGCATAATTCTGTGAATAAGTTACATAATTCACACTATATTAGAATTGAACAGGGGTATTATTCACCATTACATTTTTAAGTTTGACGCCATTAATAAGGCTTCTATCGAATGAATTTTTCCCGGCGATGATGGATAGATCTTCGAACGTAAAGTCTTTCAAACGGATGTTGGTATCAATTGCCACATCAAAGAAAATTTAGCATTTCAAATCACTATTTCTTAAAGTTATGTTTTCTGAATAGGATACCGGAGCGTCCTTACGTCCATATTGGTATTTTCGCCATTGTTGGGATCTTTATCCGCCCAGGGGCCTTTGCCCCCTTTTAATGCTATAGCATCGTCATTAACAGATATATAACATCCGGATATTAAAACATTGGAACATGCATCCAAGTCAATCGCATCCGTACTTGGGGCTTTCACTTCGGCGTGAGGAGAGAAAATATGCAGGTCGAGTATTTTAACATCGTTGCATTTGTAATAATGGCTCGTCCAAAATCCCGAATTATGTAGTTTAACATCCTGAACCTGAACATTTTTGCAGTTCCAAATAAATACCAGTCGTGGTCTGGAAACTTCGAGATTTGTACAATTTTTATTTTCTCTACGCCTTTGCCAAAACGATTCCCAGTATTTAGGCCCGTTCCCATTGATCATCCCTTTCCCTGAAATTGAGAAGCCATCAACGCCATAAGCATTGACAAGATTCTGAATGACTGCAGTTTGCAACGCCATACTGTCATTTATGGCGCCAAAGTTGGTTGTGATAAATTGTTTACCGAGCTGCTCCAATTGCAGTTTTGTTTTATCTAAAAACCATGCCGGGATTTTTTTACCATGCGGGAATACATTTTTTGGATTTTCTTTGGCTAAAACCGAAAGTGAAATTCCTAAGAGTGCAATTGTAAAAAGGACTTTGTTTTTCATTATCGAAGTTGCTATTAGTCGGCATTGACAGCCATTATCTCACTAAGAAATCCAAATTTACAAAATCTTTTAATGCCTCACAGGTTAATCTGATTATGAAATTGACAGATATGAAGAATTCACTTAGGTTTAAAGGATTTCGATATAGACAAGCCTGAAATAGTTCATTTCCAGTGAGAATGTGTGAATCATGCAAGAATATTCAATAGTTGTGTAACACTTCTGCTTGTAAAAGGAGACAACTTTGCTCATTCATTTACACTAAAAAAACACTCAATGAAAAAGATTTTTCATTATATCACGTTCTTTTCCGTGATTCTCCTGTTATCAGTAGCTTCGTGTGTTTCAAGCAAAAAATTCAAGGCATCTGAAGCAAGAGTCAACCATTTGCAAACTGACAGCATAAACGTTCATCGCTCCTTGAATGATTGCAATGCAGACGTAGCCAGCCTTAATCAACAAAAGAGCACCCTACTCAATGAAAACACGTCGGTTTTAAATGATTTAAAATCACTTTCCATCGAATCAAAGATGACCATTGCCGACCAGGCAAGGCGTTTGAAAAAACTTCAGGACATGATCCAATCCCAAAAGGATGTAATGGCCAAACTTAAAAATTCAATAACGGATGCGCTGTTGAACTACAAAACGGATGAATTGTCCGTATACATGAAAGACGGAATGGTTTATGTTTCACTTTCCGAGAAATTACTTTTCAAATCTGGAAGTGATGTAGTTGATCCCAAGGGAAAGGAAGCCCTTAAAGCTCTGGCCCAGGTACTTAACAGCACCAAAGATATTACGGTCATGATTGAAGGACACACTGATAATGTTCCGATCAAAACTAAAACCTTCAAGGACAATTGGGACCTGAGCACTGCAAGAGCTACTTCCATCGTACGCATCTTAACCGTCGAAAATGGTTTTGACGGCGGCAGGATCACTGCATCTGGCAGAAGCGAATTTCATCCCGTCAAAGACAATACAACCATTGAAGGACGTGCAGACAATCGCAGGACAGAAGTTATCCTCTCTCCCGACTTGAAGGAACTATATAAGTTACTAAATCAATAGTTCAATAAAAACAGGCTGAACGATTGTTATTATGTTTTTAATTTCATTTTAAGATGATGAAAATAAACCTTGCTGGCTGACAACTAGCAAGGTTTTTTATTCATAATTTGAGTGTCCTGCCACGAATTTGGTATTCACGCATTATACATAGATTATTCATAATATCATGAAGGCTTAGAGGTAAGATTATTCAGTGTTGTATTTCATTATCGAAAATGATACAAAAACGATACAAGACCAAAAAAACAGGGGCCAGACATTTCTGTCTAACCCCTTGATATTCAATTTGTCGGGGTGACAAGATTTGAACTTGCGACCCCCCGCCCCCCAGACGGATACGCTACCAGGCTGCGCTACACCCCGAAAATTAGCTCCTTAAAGAAGAACCATGAATACCCGACGCGAAAATAGTACTTTTTAGTTAAAAGACTAACAAGAGCTACCCATAAAATAGAAGCGTAGATTCAAGTTACAAATGCAACAAATCAATTTAAAGATGCATAAAAAATTTTGGATGGGGTTTGAAAATTTAATTTTTCCCTTGGCCTTCGATTTATCTTATTCTGCACCAGTTTTATAAATTCGCTGTCGTACAAATCGAAATTGCTTCCTTTGATGATATATTGTCTGACTAGCTTGTTGGTATATTCATTTAGGCCCCTTTCCCAGGAAGAATATGGATGAGCAAAATAGAAATCCGCTTTCAATTTTTCAGCAATTAATTCATGTTCTGCAAACTCAGTTCCATTGTCCGATGTTATTGTATGGACAGTATTTCTATAGGCAAACAGCATTCGTATTGCAGCTTTTGCAAGTCCTTGTGCCTGTTTGCCAAACTTCATCTTTTCCATCAGCAGGAATCCTGTTTTTCGTTCGGTAATAGTGAGTATGGCCCCTTTTTGGTTTTCCCCGATAATTGTGTCAATTTCCCAGTCCCCATAGCGTTCCTGGGCATCCACGATAGCAGGACGAAGCTCTATTGACACTTTGTTTTTGATGACTACCTTTTTCCCTCCCACCGGCCGTTTCCGGTGTTTTAACTTATGGCGGGTGTGGGTCCAAAGCAATCCGTCCTCTTTTTTATCTTGTCTAATATATTGATATATACGCTCGTGAGATACCATTGGCACATTGTTGAGCCCTGCAAACCCAACAATTTGCTGAGGTGACCATTGCTCTTTTGTTAGTTTTTCAACAATTAGCTTTTTCATCTCACTTGTGAATGTACGGACCCGGCCAAACCGCTCCTTTCGCTCTGAACAAAGCTCTTGGGCATAGTTGGCAGAGTATGATCCTTGCTTTCTCTTGTTGCGGCTGATCTCTCGATAAATGGTACTCTTGTCTGTATCCAATAGTTGAGCTACTTTTTTAATCGGCGTTCCTGTTTGTAATAACACCTCGACTTGATACCTTTGTGTCGAGGTTAAATGCTTATTTTTCATGGCAAATCAAAAGTATGGGTTTAACCTTACCATAGGAAGCTTTCGGGCTTCCTATTCTACTTTTGTTGCATTTGTAATATTACTAACCTATCTTTGATTATTGATCTTGAGAATAACTTTCTTTACGCGATGCTAAAAGTTATTTCCCAAAATCAACAACAAATTATCAGCAATATTCCCTTTTCCTTAAAACCTAGAATTCGCATTTACTAATTGAATTTTCG
>Ga0209125_1002528_pt1 | contig 13971 bp, 13 predicted proteins | sample BarGraIncub1131A_FD_184503 | JGI IMG/M metagenome (GOLD analysis project Ga0209125, IMG submission 184503) | Arctic peat soil microbial communities from Barrow, Alaska - Barrow Graham LP Incubations 11-31A (SPAdes) (version 2) | ecosystem: Environmental > Terrestrial > Soil > Wetlands > Peat... | reverse complement strand
CCAGCTGCCAATGGAATGCCAATAATGTTATAAATAAATGCCCAGAAAAGATTTTGGTGTATCGTCCTGACCGTTCCTTTGGATATACGAATAGCTGAAACTATTTTTAAAAGATCACCTTTTATGAGGGTCATATCAGCACTTTCCATCGCGATATCCGTTCCTCCACCCATCGCAATGCCTACATCAGCTTGTGCAAGTGCCGGTGAATCATTGATGCCATCACCAACCATGGCAACAATATGTCCCTTCTTTTGAAGCATTTTAATATATTCAAGTTTATCGGCTGGAAGCACATCTCCTTTAAAATGGTCAATACCTGTTTCATGGGCGACCATAAAAGCAGTTTGTTCATGGTCACCTGTAAGCATATGAATCTCTATCCCCATTTTATAAAGTTCTGTAATAGCTTTTACAGATGAGGATTTTATATTGTCACGCAGTCCTATGAGAACGGTTGCTTTTTCGTTGCAGCCAACTAATACTAAAGTCTTATTCTGTTTAGATAATTCATTTATTTTTAAGTAAAGATCATCAGGTACTGAAATTCCTTCTTCTTCGAGCCATTTTGGAGATCCCAGAATATAATTTTGATGTTTATAGATGGCTTTTACACCTTTTCCTGCAATATTGGTAAAGTCAGTAATCTTTACTGGATTTATATTATGCGATGCAAGGTAATCAGCGATTGAAGCAGCCAAAGCATGTTCTGACCTGTTTTCTATTCCAAGAATAATTGGGAGTAAATCTTCATCATCATTCCTGTTAATATTACTCAGAATGATATCAGTAACTGTAGGCTTTCCTTGAGTGATAGTTCCTGTTTTGTCAAGAACAATGGCAGTTATTTTATGAATTGTTTCAAGGCTGGAAGCTCCCTTAATTAAGATGCCATGCTCGGCTGATTTACCTATTCCAACCATTATGGCCGTAGGTGTTGCTAATCCCAATGCACAGGGACAGGCAATGATTAAAACCGTAATTGCTGTTAGAAATGCAAATGTTGTTTTGGGTTCAGGACCCAGTATGTACCAAACCAATGCAGTCAGACATGAAATAATGAGAACTATGGGAACGAAAATAGAGGATATCTTATCTACCTGCTTTTGGATGGGTGCTTTACTTCTTTGAGCTTCTTTGACAAGTTTAATGATTTGAGCCAGGATAGTTGATTGTCCAACTTTTTCTGCTTTCATCAAAAAACTTCCATTTGTATTAATAGTTGCTCCAATTACAGCATCTCCCTGTTTTTTATCAACAGGAATAGGCTCCCCGGTAATCATGCTTTCATCAATCAGCCCATTTCCTTCAATAATTTTGCCATCAACAGGTATTTTTTCTCCCGGTTTGATAATTACAATATCACCTTCCATTACCTGTTCGATCTCTACTTCCATTTCTAGCCCTAACCGGTTGACCCTGGCTGATTTAACCTGGAGTCCCATTAGTTTTTTGATAGAGTCGGTCGTGTGTGATTTTGCATTGGCTTCTAAGTATTTTCCTAGAAGCATCAACGTAATTATTACTGCAGCGGATTCGAAATATATTTCGGGAGTTAGTCTCTGATGAGACAAAATAATGGGAAAAAATGCATTAAAAGTGCTTAATAGCCAAGCCGATCCGGTACCAATAGCTATCAGGGTGTCCATACTTGAGGAGCCTTTGAGTGCGCGTTTAAATGCTATAAAAAAGAATTCTCTTCCAAAGAAAAATAATATAATGGTAGTCAAAATAAACATGATCTCATTTGCGAAAGGGATGTGCAATTGGGGAATCATGCTAATTAGAAAAACAGGTATTGCTAATGCTGCAGCCCAGATAAACTTCTGCTTGAGTTTTATTAATTGATGTTCAACAGTTACTTCTTCTTCCGCTGTCGTAATACTTTTAACTTCTATTAATCCATACCCAACTTCAGACAAGATTTTATTCATCAGTGCCGGAGTAATCATTTTTTCATTGAAACGGATTTGGGCTGTTGAATCTGAAAGATTAACAGTTACTTCTTCAACGCCGTCTAATTTGGATAAAATGCGTTCAACACTAGATGCACATGATGCACATGACATCCCTGTTACTTTAAATGACTCATTATCAAATAATAACATTATTTTTAAATTTTACTGAGTGTATGGCCGGCTTTTTCGACTGCTGATTTAATCATATCTGTCAGGTCTTCCGTACACTGAACGCTCAATATGCTTTCCGGTGAATTTAGATCTACTTCCCATTTTTCGATACCTTTTATGGCATTGAGTTGTGGCCGGACACTGATCAGGCATCCATTGCATTTTATAGATGTTTTAAATCGTAATGTTCTCATTGCAAAATATTTTAAATATTAAACTGATGGCAATTAAGTAAGTTCAATATTAATGGGGTATGTAAGAAAAATAAACGATGATTAAATGATTATTGAAAAGTACATATCAAAATAATTATTCGTCTAAGATAAATAAAAACTTAAGCAAATAGATTATAGATAATAAAATACTAAAAAAGATTTTATTACTATACTTAAATGCTTTCAAGTTGATTCTTTATGGGAGCTTAGTTGAATATGCGAGCGACGTTTAATGTCTAACTCATTAATAATAAATGGTTTTATAATTTAAGTACAATTTGCCAACTGAACTTGTTTCAGTATCTTTTAATATTTTTCTTTAACTCTTGAAGCAATTTTCTAAATTTGAATAATCATAAAGTGATGATTGTGGGGATAAATATACGTCACAACAGGAATACAAACGTCACAAAAATAAAAGTAGAGACACAAAATAGTGTGTCTCTACTAAATAAAATTTATTCAATCTTTTAATAACTGAGCTTATTTTTCTCAAAAACAGAATCGTTTTTGATTAATTCAAGCGCTTTTTGGAGTTCACGATCCACAACATTTACTAATTCATAGTATGCTTCAGATGTGTAAAGGCTTCGTGCTACTGAAGCCCTAAGAATGGCTTCAATATCCTGATAGGAAAGTTTCAGATCTGCTTCATTTTTCTTAATATTTTTAGTTTCGGCATATGCGACAAAATCATTAATCAGTTTGTGATCTTTATCATATTCATCCTTAAATTGAATGAGGGTAGGGTATTTGGCCAACAATTGTTTACGATTAGTATCAACATATTCAAGTGGATATTGATTCAGTAATCCTTTTCTGAAAAGATCAAGGAAATAATGTGTATTTGAAATAGTATCTATCGGAATGAAGATATCAGGCATTATACCACCACCACCATAAACTGTTCTTTTACCGTTGGTCAGATACTTTAGCGAGTCTGGAAAGTGGATGCTATCAGCATGAATGAGTTCTCCTTTTTTAAAACGGGTAGCAATATCTTCAGCATAACTTTCAGCCCCATTCTTATATGATTTTTGAATGTTCCGTCCCGAAGGTGTATAATAGCGTGCCACAGTTAAACGAATCTGAGAACTGTCAGGTAAATCAAAGGGACGTTGTACTAATCCTTTTCCAAATGAACGGCGGCCAATTATTAACGCTCTATCCCAATCCTGAACTGCGCCGGCTAAAATTTCACTGGCAGAGGCAGAACCTTCATTAATCATGACAACAAGCTTTCCTTTTTCAAAATCTCCTTTCGGAGTAGAGAAGAATTCCTGCATGGGGCTATGAAGGCCTTTAGTATAAACGATACGTTTACCAGCACTAAGAAATTGATCACTTAAATCTATTGCAATATCCATGAATCCACCTGTGTTATTGCGTAGGTCGAGAATCAAGCTTTTCATCCCGGCACTGCGGAGTTTTGAAAGTGATTCATGGAATTCATCCATTGAGGTTCTTGCAAACTTATTCAATTTAATATATCCGATACCTGGAGATAACATATATGAAGCGTCAATACTAGTGATGGGGATTTTGTCACGGGTAATTGTAAATTCAATCAGAGATTTACTTCCTCGTCGAACAACACTTATATTTACTTTTGATCCCTTGGGACCTCTGAGATGGTCAAACACAAACTTTTGAGTAGCTATTGTGCCTGTTGAATTTTCACCATTAATTTTGACAATCTTATCACCCGAATGTACGCCAACTTTATCAGATGGCCCCCCTGGTACGGGAGAGATAACGAGAACTGTGTCAGGAAAGCCTGTTTGTTTAAATATCTGAAACTGTACGCCTATTCCATCAAAACTACCTTGTAGTGGTTCGTTGGCTTCAGCTAATTCTGCTTTCGAAATATAAACTGAATGTGGATCTAGTTTAGCCAAAATAGCAGTAATGGCTTCCTCACTCAATTTTTCGAGGTTCACAGAGTCAACATAGGCATAATTTAATAATTGTAAGGTACGCGCCAACTTTTCGATATTTGACTTCGGATTTACAAACTGGGCATTTACAGGTTGAACAAAAAATAATAATCCCGTAAAAATAGCCAGGGATAGTAAAAGAATGCGGTTTAATTTAGTGAAGTTCATCGTTTATATACTATTAATTCAATTTGAGGTCAAAAATAAAGTATTTTTTTAATACACCAACAAGAGTAATTTATAATCAATCTATTTAACAATTTTTATATTCATTTGTTTAATTTATGATGAGGAATATTTTTTATTTATATTCACGTTTATTTAAATTCACGTAAACTTCGGGAATGAAAGCAAAGCAATTTCTAATTTTAGTAACTGTATTACTGGTTTTGTTCATTACAGGTTGTAAACACGAATCAACCGTACCATTATCTAATCTTGCATCAGATTCTACCCGTTATAAGGGTATTGCTTGCAATAAAGATACTGTATATTTTTATAACGATATTGGCCCGCTTATTATTTCAAGTTGTGCTATGGCTGGTTGTCATGATGGTAATGGAGGAGAAAGAGGGCCGCTAACTACTTATAATAATATTAAAAGATATGTTTCAGTGGGTAATCCTGGCTCGAGTAGCCTCTATACAGTATTAAGCAGGAGTGGGGAATACATAATGCCTCGGCCTCCCCGTGCTGCTTTTACTTCAACACAAAAGTTGCTGGTTTCAAAATGGATTCAACAGGGAGCTTTAAATAATGGGTGTATTGATACAAACTGTGATACTACGAATGTTACTTATAGTGGAGTGGTTCAGGTTATCATGCAAACAAATTGTACTGGCTGTCATAGTGCGACCAATGCAGGAGGTGGAATTAAACTGGATACTTATGCCGATGTCAATTTAACAATAAGCAGTGGGCGGTTTTATGGTCCTATCATCCAAAGCAATGGCTTTAAACCAATGCCTCCCAGCTCCAAGTTAGCCGATTGTAGTATAAAGAAAATAAAAGCCTGGATGAACAAAGGCTCTCTGAATAATTAAAAAACTATGATAAAACGAACATTTTTTTTTGGTCTATTGGCCACTGTGGTATTGCTTCAGGCATGTTATTATGATAATGAAACAATATTATATAGAGTTGGAAGCAGCGGAGCTACCTGTGATACTACAAATGTAACTTATTCAGCTACAATTGTTCCGATTTTGGCTGCTAATTGTAATTCATGCCATACAAATTCTTCAGGAAATGGGGTAGTAACCACTGATTATACAAATTTGAAAAAAATTGTAACCAATGGACAACTTGTTAATTCAGTGAACGGGACAGGTGGAATTGTTCCAATGCCTTTGGGTGGTCAAAAGATGATTGCCTGTAACCTGCTGAAAATAAGTAAATGGGTAAGTAATGGAGCTTTAAATAATTAATACTTTTCAATTATGAATAAAAAATTTAAATTTTTACTGGGTGCGCTCGTTATTATTGTAATTGGTGTTGTGTCTGTTTTCTTGTATATCAATAAATCGCATCCCAATTATGAAAAGCTAAAAGCTGAATACACTGTTTCTTCAAAATCAATTTATGATAATTTTAAGTCTGACAGTAAAACATCAGCTCTTAAATTCAATGGAAAAATGATTGAATTAAATGGTGAGGTTACCAAAATTGAGGATTCTGATACATTAGTAACTGTCGTGTTTGCTTTTTCGCAAGGTCTGTTTGGCGATGAAGGAATCCGTTGTGCAATGCTACCCGATTTCAATCAAAAAGCGAAACTTCTAAAAAAAGGAGATAAGGTTGATATTAAGGGATTATGCCAGGGATATAATGAAACTGATGTAGTTTTCGAAAAATGTTCACTTGTTAAGTAACCTTAATGAATTATCGAAAAATGAAAAATTATATACGCATATCTTTGTTATTATTGACAGTTCTGCTGTTTAGAAGTGCTACAGCTCAGGATTTATTTGACGCGTTAGGTAAAGATACTATCAAAACAAATTATGCATATGCCACATTTAAAACAACACGGGTTGTAAATGGCCAATCAGTTGAAAATGCTTCTAAAGGAACTTTGTTGTTTCTCATTTCTCACCATTTTGGACCTTCAAATTCAGGTTCATATAATCTATTTGGCCTCGACCAGTCAACTATTCGGTTTGGTCTTGAATATGGACTCTCAGACAGGCTCTGCATTGGTGTTGGACGCAGTTCTTACGAAAAAACCTTCGATGGTTTCCTGAAATATAAACTTTTACGACAAAGTAGTGGTTACAGAAATATGCCTGTAACGGTCTCTTTATTTTCTACTATGGATATAAATACATTGAAATGGCAGGATCCGACCAGGACTAATTTCTTCTCATCCCGACTTTCATATGCATACCAGGTGTTGATTGCAAGAAAATTTAACAATAGTCTTTCCCTTCAATTAAGTCCAACACTTGTACATAAGAACCTGGTCCCAGGTGTGAATGACAAAAACGATATTTACGCATTAGGAATTGGCGGACGATTTAAAATAACTGAACGGGTTAGTTTAAATGCTGAATATTTTGCTTTGATGAATCAACCTAAAACCTCAATCTATGTAAATAGCTTTTCAGTGGGAGTTGATATAGAGACAGGAGGACACGTTTTCCAGCTACATTTTACAAATTCAATGCCAATGTTTGAAAGAGGCTTTATCACCGAGACAGTTGGAAAGTGGAGCAAAGGAGATATATATTTCGGTTTCAATATCTCTCGGGCATTTACAATAGTAAAGCACAAGAATTCAAAATATTGAGTCGAGTCTTAATTGATTTTATAAATATTTATAATCCCTACAATAGCCATGAAAGTTCAAGTAATTCTGTTTTTATTTGGGTTTTTAATACTTTTTACTCTTGGCTGTAAGCATGAGCCATTATATCCACTTGCTAATCTTTCAGCTGATTCTCTTCGATTTAAAAGTATTAACTGCAATAAGGATTCTGTCTATTTTTATAATGACATTGGCCCACTTATCATATCTAACTGTGCAATTAAGGGATGTCATGATGGCAATAGTGGTCATCAACCTACGCTGACGAACTTTGATAACATTTCGAAGTCTGTAATTGGAGGTCAAATAGATCAGAGTTCTTTGTATAAAGAACTGATTTCAAACGGATAAAACAAAATGTCTTTGCCTTCATGGCTGCTTTTACTACAACCCAGTTACAGATGGAATTATAGTCCGTTTAGTAGGTGGTGTAACTATTCAGCCACCTCTTGTGTCTTCCTGCAGTCCAGACACAGTATATTTTACAAATACGCTGGGGCCATTAATTATATCTAGTTGTGCATTGGCTGGCTGTCATAATGGTGTAGGTCCTAGCCCAACGCTAGTTACATATGCTAATATCCGTAGCAATGTTTCTCCCGGTAATCCGAATTCCAGTAGACTTTATACAGTGTTAAGCAGTAGTGGAGAAAATGCTATGCCCAGATCACCGGTTGCACCGTTTACCACTGCTCAAAAGCTATTGGTTTATAACTGGATTCAACAGGGAGCAAAGAATAATTCATGTGTGGATACCAATTGCGATACTACAGCTGTTACATACAGCTCTACAATAACTTCAATAATTTCGACCAATTGCCTCGGGTGTCATAGTTCTTCAGGTACGAGTACAACAAAGTTGGATTCGTATGCAGGCATTAAGACAGTTATCACAAGCGGTAGGTTATTAGGTGCAATTCAACATCTCACCGGATTCATTGCAATGCCTCCAGGAGGGACACTGTCAGTTTGTGATATTAATCAAATAAAAGCATGGATCAATAAAGGAGCTTTGAATAACTAATATTTTGAAGGTTAAGCCTTAATATTTATTACTTTAACAGGAACAAGCTTCCAGTCGTTAATCACGATGAAGCTTGTTCATTTTTAATTTAATTTTTTAAGCTACTTAAGCATAAGTAGAATATTTTTGTAGAATGGAAAAGAAAATTACTGATCCAGAGGGTCAAGCAATCTGGCGGAGCTTAATAATACCTGGCATTGCTTTAATCCTGATGTGGCTGATTCTTGGAGTAGACCAATTATTTGGACTCGAACTGGGACAATATGGCATTGTTCCATTAACACCGATAGGCCTCATAGGGATTTTTACATCTCCTCTTCTCCATGCTAATATTGCTCATTTGGCAGCCAACAGCATCCCATTTTTTCTTTTATTGGCTGGATTAATTTATTATTATAGCGATCTGACCTGGAGGATTTTATTTTTATCCTGGTTTTTAACAGGCCTGGGTGTTTGGTGTTTTGCCCGTGGAGACAGTTCACATATTGGCGCCTCAGGTATTATCTATGCTCTGGCGACATTCCATTTCTTTAGTGGAGTTATTCGTAAAAATAAACGTTTGGCAGCATTTAGCTTGCTGGTTGCATTTCTTTATGGTAGTTTGATTTGGGGGATTTTCCCTAGCTTTTATTTAAAAGAAAATATCTCCTGGGAGTCTCACCTAATGGGAGGAATATCTGGAATAATTCTTGCATTTTATTTCAGACACGAAGGCCCAGGTGCTGATAAATATAATATAGATGATGATGACGAAGACGATGATGACTTTGACGAAGAAGAAAGTCTAAAAGCTTATGAAGACGATTTAAATGAAGAAAAATAACTTTCAAGAGATCAATTTTAAGAAATATAATAATTTGAAAAGATTTATTGTTTAATATTAGAACTGAAAATAAATAAATGGCTGAATGTTAGCAGATTTAGTCTGTATGATTAGCCAGATAACCGAGACTAGAATGAATGCCTGAACAATAGACGGTGATTTTGAAACAATGTATTGAGCCTTTTGCGTGATGATTACAGGCATAAAATGAAGCAAGTAACCTATTATGAACAATAGAAATACTGGTTTATAAGCAGTAATAACATCAATGGCTATCTGGGGATTAAACTTGGTTGCAATTTGAGTAATTACCTGTATTGCAGTACTAAACGTGTCGGCTCTAAAAAATATCCAACATAGCGTCACAAAATGAAATGTAAAGATCAGTCCTCCTATCTTCCAAAGTTTTCCCTGATGTTTCTGGGTGAAAGGAGAAATCATTTTTTCTATAGCAAGCATACTTCCATGCATACCACCCCAGACTATAAATTTCAAAGAAGCCCCATGCCATAATCCGCCTAACAGCATCGTGATGAATAGGTTAACATACTGCCTGAACTTTCCTTTTCTGTTACCGCCCAATGGAATGTAGAGATAATCTCTTAACCACGTTGATAATGAGATATGCCATCTACGCCAGAATTCAGTTAAACTTGCAGAACGATAGGGAAGGTTGAAGTTGTCCATTAACCTGAATCCCATCAAAAGTGCAATTCCTATGGCCACATCACTGTAACCCGAAAAGTCACAATAAATCTGAAGTGTATATCCATATGCCCCCATCAGATTTTCAAACCCACTATATAGCGTTGGATTATCAAATATCCGGTCAACATAATTCAGACTGATATAATCAGAAATAATGGCCTTTTTAAAAAGCCCTGCTACAATCAGGAATATAGCTCTGCTGATATCTTCGCGGGAAAGAACAATAGGATTCCTTATTTGCGGAATCAGTACACCTGGTCTGACTATCGGGCCAGCCAGAATCGTTGGGAAAAAGGAAACAAAGAATGCAAAGTCAGTCAGATTGGTGAGAGGTTTTATATTCCCACGATAAATTTCAATGATGTAACTTAGAATCTGGAAAGTGAAAAATGAAATACCAATCGGTAGAAAAATATCTGAAAAATTAAAATGACTATAAGAGATATTATTAAAGATATCAATTAGAAAGTTGGTGTATTTAAAATATCCCAACATTCCAAGATTAAATACAAGCGCTAATATCAGAATGAATTTACGGGAAGCAGGCTTTTCTTTCCCGCTCATTATTAATGCCAGATAAAAGTTGACCAATGTTGAAAGCAGCAGCAACAGCACGTAGCTTCCGCTCGATTTATAATAGAAATAATAAGAAAACGCAATAATATAAATAATACGCGTGATAGCCTTTCGTTGAAAAAACTGGTAAAAGCCTATGAAAAACAGGAATAGCCACATGAAAAGCCCTGTATTAAATAGCATAGGCGCCTTGGGATCGAAAGCCAACTGTTGGAAAATTTGTTCAGCGCTCAGTTGCAGGTTGGTCCAATTCATTCATTAGTGCATTAAAAAGTAAAAGTCCTTGTATATAATAGCCTTCTCTGCTAAAATGAATCCTGTCTTTCTGAGAAAGACCTGCCGTGAACCATTTTTTCATTGAACCTTCTCCACCCATTACAGCATTTAAATCCCATACCGCTATATTAGCAGAGGATGCATAATTGATTAAAATAGAACAGACTTTCTCAATATTAGCATTATGGAAACGTTTTTTCTTCAAGGCATCACCAGGAGTAGTGATCAAAATTTCAGCATTGGGATTATAATTTCTTATTTGGGAAACGAAGGCATCAATATTATTTTCGAATATAGTTTGTTCCAGATAACCAAAAGCCTCATTCGTCCCCATGGAAATAATGACCAGATCGGGTTGAAGGAGTGCCGTTTCTTTAAAAAATTCAGATTTCTGATTATAAGTAGAAAATTCAGCACCATTAGCACCTGCAATATAATAACAAACGCCGCTTTTCTTTATTGAATCCGGAGATAATGGTGTTATATAACTTGTTCGAATGGTGTCCTGAAAATCTGTCGGTTTAAATCTGTAGAGCTGTTTTGTACAACCTATACCAAATCGTTTTTGGAGAAGCTGGCGAACCATTCCTGTCATTTGGTCGGCATAAATGTGAGAATCTCCGATATGCAGAATATTAACATTAACCGAATCTCCCTTTTCCAAACTGTGAAGCCTGGAAAGAAACCGTTTTATTGCTAAAGGATTTTGAATCCGATTTGCATCTTGACTGATCATAGATGGTATTATGGAAGGAATTGGCAACTCATCCTGTGCTTTCAGTTGAAGATGAATCAATATCAACGTTAACGTCAACAGCAGGAATAAATGGTTACGGGCGTTCCTTTTTGTACAACTGATACTCATTCAATAAATTATTGCTTATTATTTTTCCAATTTTTGCAGCCCCCCTGTAGTTGAGATGCGTATAATCTTTGTTTGCCAGTGGCTTTTCAGCCTCAACCCATTTAACCATACTATTTTGGCCTCCCATTGCCTGGAAGAGATTCCAAAAAGCAATTCCAGTATGACGGGCTATACGTCGTTGCGTTTCAACCAACACCGGAACACTGGGTTGTGTGACAAATTGCATGTTTTCTTTGTAGCTTTTATCGCCAACACTGATTAATAAAATATCGGCCTGTGGGAAGTTTCGTTTCAAACGATTGATAACCTTAATCATACCACATTCATACCAAAACATATTTGTATCAGCACCAGTAACGACATTAGTCCCGTACTGGAGAACAATCAAATCATACTTCAAATATTTATTGAATCCTTTCAGTACCTTTTCAGGAATAGCCTGCATTGGCGTTCCTGAGTTACCTCGCAGGGAAAGATTGTCTATTAAAATACCATTTTCAGATTCATCACTGATTCCAAAAACAGTTAATGAGTCACCCTTAAAAGCAGCTTTTAACATATGGAAACCCGGTTTAGTAATTAAAATTTGTTCGTTGACCAGACTGCCTCCTTTTAATGAATCATTAAACTGATTACCGTCAAAAGAATAATTTATGCTTCCATTAGAACTCCGACCATAATATAACTTAACTGATTGGAAAGAACTTTTTGCTTCATAAGATGGAGCACTAAAAGTGGCCCATGAAGGGGTAGTTGAATTTTTAACTGCGTTTGGAACATAAACCTGTCCGGAAATACCGGGAAATAATCCTCGCTGTGGTTTCAGAACTGAAATGGTTTGCCAGTCAGTAGACGACGATTGATCAATAGTTTTTCTGAATCCAGCTACAGTTGTCAACATGGGAACAAACCCTACTCCTCTGCCTCCAAATTCTTTCTGCATAATATTACGAACTGTTGAAGTAATAAGGTCCCCTTCAATCATCGAATCGCCAAACCATGCTATCCTGATACGTTTTTTTTCATGTTCAGATTGGTTCAATGCGGCGAAAAACCTGCCAAGAATATCCAGACTATCTTTCCGAAAGTCGCTGATGCGCTCATCATTTTGTAAGACCTGTATCAGACTATCCCTGTTAAGCTTGCCCGATTTAACCAATTTCAACTCTTTTTTGCTCAAAGAGATATTTTTTCTCGGAATTCTGGCAACCAATGTTAGCGGTTTGGGTTTCCTGATCACATCAGAAAGGATATTCACAGGTTTTAAAATAAAACCTCCTATACTAAATCCTGATTTTAAAACCGTCAGCAGAAATAGCATTGCAACGGTTAAGAAGATGATTATGAATGGCTGACTTGAAGGGTATTTCTGGTTCATTGAAATTAATTACTTTTCATTTCTGTTTTCAAGCATCGGTACAAAACGAAATTTACCATGATCTCTGATCTCGTTATCTCTTTCTGTAAGCCGTGTAATTGTTCGCATAATCTGCGTATCACACTCTCCAACAGGGATTACCAATGTGCCACCAATTTTAAGTTGCATAACGAGTGCATCCGGAATACGTGGAGCACCACAGGTTACGATAATTTTGTCGAATGGGCCAAAAGTAGGCAACCCTTTGTAACCGTCTCCATAAAATTGTTTGATTGTTCCAAAGCCAATAGCAGGAAGAAATATTTTTGTTTTGTCATAAAGGCTCTTTTGCCGTTCTATGGTAAATACCTTTGCACCCATGGCCACAAGAACACAAGCCTGATAGCCACTTCCGGTTCCAACTTCCAGAACTTTATCACCCTTTTTTAAATGAAGAAGTTCAGACATAATGGCGACAGTATAAGGTTGGGAAATAGTTTGTCCGGCACCTATTGGGAAGGCCCTATCCTCATAAGCAAATTCGAGAAAAGAAGAATCCATGAACAGATGCCGTGGAACTTTCTCAATTGCAATAAGCACATTTTCATCAGAGACCCCCTTTGCTTTAATGGTCTCAACCAATTTTTTTCTTAATCCCTGATGTCGATATGAATCAAGCATATTCTTTAGTAGATTTTAAAATTTGGATACGCAAGAAACAACCTTACATACATTTCACAAAATTAGTATATCAGCCTCCACAAAAAAAATTTACTTTTGCAAAAAAAATATATGCTCAAGATAGGCGTTTTAGGTGCAGGCCACCTCGGTAAGATTCATATAAAATGTATAAAACAGATTCCTGAATTTGAACTTATCGGATTCTATGATTCTGATCCTGAGGTATGTAAAACTATATCAGCTGAGTTAGGAATTCCTGCATTCTCATCTGTTGAAGAACTGATAGACAAGGTTGAAGTAGTAGATATTGTTACACCAACAATTTCACATTTCGAGTGTGCATCGTTGTCATTAAAAAAATTCAGACATGTTTTCATTGAAAAGCCAATTGTTACTACCCCCAATGAGGCTAAAGCACTAATGGATATTGCCCGTGAAGCAAATGTTAAAGTCCAGGTAGGGCATGTAGAAAGATTTAATCCTGCATTTGTAGCTGCTCAGCCATATATTCAAAGTCCGATGTTTATCGAAACACACAGGCTCGCACAATTTAATCCACGTGGCACAGATGTTC
>Ga0209125_1002525_pt1 | contig 13987 bp, 10 predicted proteins | sample BarGraIncub1131A_FD_184503 | JGI IMG/M metagenome (GOLD analysis project Ga0209125, IMG submission 184503) | Arctic peat soil microbial communities from Barrow, Alaska - Barrow Graham LP Incubations 11-31A (SPAdes) (version 2) | ecosystem: Environmental > Terrestrial > Soil > Wetlands > Peat... | reverse complement strand
CTGTTTTTCGTCAACATCCTGTCCGTAAAGCTCTTTAATTGCTTCAATTACTTTATTCCTGATTAAGATTTCCATTACTTTTGTGTTGTCATTTTGAGAGCGCAAATATAGAAAAATAGTCCCTATTTTTATTCGCGTAACCGATTTGCTTTATGTTTAATTAAAATAGAAGGTATGCAAAAGAATATAATTGCCGGTCAGGAGGAACAAATTAACGCGATTATTGAGCGAATTTGTGAAATTGCCGGAAAATCGTTGCCCGTTGGTGATACAATCGGGATGATTGGAAGGGTGATCCATATGCGGGAGATTGGAACTGATGAGGTATCGGTACGGAAACAGATATCCGGTGTCACCGGAATAGGTTTCAATGATATCCGCATCGATGAAATTCTTTTTGAGATCGAAGAACAACCTGAACAGAATACCTATTTGCCTTTCAATAACAGTCAGTTTGCAGACTTGAAATCGAAGCTGGATAAGGAGGGGGAATAAAATTGCGAATTTTTCAATTCTTCATTTCCTTTACGCTTAGGTATGCTCCGAAACTACTTTCAGGCAGGGGAGGAGTTAGTGGCAAAAATCCGCTAACAATTTTTCCACATTCAACGATTAACGGTTCTTTACGGGTCATTTCTTCACAAAATTGCGCAAAATGTCCTCCCTTTCCATGTGTGATCCGGAATTCACCAACCGATCGTTCTGCAAGGTGAGTTCGTAATCTTAGGGCAATCGCACCCATCGTAAGCCGGCAATTAATTTCAAGACAGGGATGGAACTTCAACTTTCCGTCTGATGATCTAAAGATAATTGCATCAACACCAAACCAACCGTAATAGTCTGCCGAATAGTTGCTTGAGGCTAACACTTGACGAAGTACTATTTTCAGGTTATCAAGGTTTTCACTCAGAAATTCTTTTAATTCCGGAATAAGATCAGAAGGTAGTTCCACCAGGTAATTGCCAATGTAACGGCCTGAATGATCGGTCGAAAAAGTGGTCAGACCCCGATATTCTATTTCCCCGTTTCCAAAAGAGAAAAACTGGAACGAAAGATCCAGTACTTTCTTATGCCATGGCTCCACAATAACAAACCCCTGTTGCTTCAGATAACCTGTGATTACCTGCCGGTTCGTCTGGTTATATTCATTGGGTCTCAAAATCTGCAATCCACGGCCGGAAGAGCTCCAGGGCGCTTTTACAACTACCTTTCCCCATTTATGCTGAAGGGTAATTATCTGTTCATGACTTTTGCAGACTTCAGGTATATCGGTTATGGAAAGTATATTCTCCGAATTGTTTTCATTCGTAATGCGTTGCAGAATTGTGAGTGCAGTTTTCCGGCTGTACAATTCACGATGTACGTCTTGCCATTCTGCAACCGGTGCGTTTAAAAATTCAGGGCCGCACGTTGGTTTTAACGGAGAAAGCAGTTTATGCGCCGCAGGACTCCAGCCCCAGGGGAAAAGAAAACCTTTGTCAGCAGACAAAAAAGAAGGGTCAGATAATGAACTTACTTTCTTCAGAAAAGTGGGAAGCCTGAATCCGACACTTTCCAATTGATCAGTAAATTGTTGAGATGGAACCTTATCAGCCAGAATAATATCCATCGAATTGGCAAGAATCCACGGAAGTGTACTAAGTTCATCTTCAAATTTACGCAATTGAGCCGGTGCCATATAGTTTTCCGATCCATTGGCCACTGCCAGCTCACACGTTGGGTTAAAAAGAAAGATATCTGGCTTCATCCTGCAAAAATATCTGAATCCGATCATTACTCGGGGAATATCGCTCAAAAAATCTTTAACTTGCGCCAAAATTGATAAAGCGTAACGATGAAAACTTCAAAATACCTGATTTGTAACGATATATTGGCTGCTGAAGGCCAGCCGGCCGAGTTTATTCTTCATAATCACCATCCACGGTTTTTGGCAAAGGTTGAAGAACTGGATTTTGATGAGATTGAAAACCGACCAGAGAAACCGTTTGCCGATATCCTTTATGTGAATGGAGATGCCGCAATGGTTATTTACCGTCTTACTTTAACCGAGCTTTATGAACGTGCCGAAGATGATGATGTCCTTGATGAACTATTTCCTGCCCGCGATTACTATACCCATTACCTTGAGGAAATTGAAGCGGAAGATGGTGGGAAAACGGGTTTTCCGGTTAAGGACTTTAGTCCGGAACTGCCAGGTTTGAAGATATTGCAGTCATCCTCCGAAACCTGGACGGTTATCTACAATGGCGTAATTGCAGAATTCACTTCCGAAGAAGATATGGATGAATTTTTGGAACACGATCTCGATATTGAACCTGTTATGCTTGACCAGGGTGTAATTAATCAGTTTGAGTAGAGGCTATTTGTAATATTTCAGACTCCTTTTTCTTAGGTAATAATGGTACACGGGAAATCCTAAAACCGAAATAAGGATGATTGCGGTACCAATATAGAATCCACCGGTCATGTGTTCAGTCTCTCCGAAAATAAAATAGGCCATTACGATTCCGTAAACCGGCTCAAGATTAATGGTTAAAGCCACGATATAGGCTGATAAATGTTTCATCACATCTACTTGTGCCGCAAATGCATAAGCGGTACACACGGTTCCAAGCACGAGTAAATAAACAAAATCCATTGGTGAAGGAAGTGCCAGCGGTGATTGGCCAGATCCGAAGAACAAAAGGTAGATCGTAATTCCGGTTAGTCCTCCCAACATCTCGTAGAAACTGATCACGGATGCTTTCTGGTGCATCACCATTTTTTTGTTGATCACAGTGAACAACCCCGCCAGAAAGGCAGAGATCAGCGCAACGATGATTCCCAAAGAATACCTGGTTTCGAACCTGAAAATCAGGTATAATCCCAAAATAATCAACAATCCGACAATTACTTCAATAGCATTAATTCGTTTATGGAAGAAAAAGGGTTCGAGCAGACTTGTAAATAGGGTGGCGGTGGCAAGGCAGCCAAGCGTGACCGAAACGTTTGAGATTTTTATCGCACCAAAAAAAGTGATCCAATGAATTGCGACGATGATTCCGATTCCAAAAAGTTTAAAAAACTGTTTGCGGCTAATTGAGAGATCTGTTTTTTTCCATCGGATGAAGATGTAGAATGCAACAACTGCAATCAACATTCTGTACCACACCAATTGTGCAGCTGAAAGGCTTATCAACTTTCCCAAAATGGCTGTAAAACCATAAATTAATACGACAAAATGGAGTTTGAGATGGCTCGAGAGCAACTGATTTTTCAAAGCAAAAATTTTGGTCAAATATAGCAGTTGATTTCCAACAAAATGGGACTTTAAGATGGGATAAGATCGGATAGTTGATAAAAAATTGACCCCGGTAGTTGTATACCGGGGCCAAAATAACATTGAAAACCTACCAAAACCAACCAAACCAAATCATGGTAATCCAATAAATATACTTCTTAAACAACCTGAAATTGAAAAGGTTCAAAATTCGTTCTAATTGATGATGGGTTTGCTTTAATTTACTTATTTTTATCATCATGCAAATCATTAAATCATTTCTAATGAAGCGAGTCTGTTTTTTCATCTTGTTGTTTGTATTGACGAATAGCCTGAAATCACAAACCATGGTTAATGGTTTGCTTGATAATTATCGTTTTAAAAAGTTGACTGACGGAGTTACGCTGAATACTTTGAAGTTGTCCGATATTCAAGGTACGCCATACCTTAAGGATGAATACAATCAGGGAAAGGTTGTTACTTCAGATGGGACCACTTACGAGAATATACTTTTGCGTTATAATGCCTTTTCTGATGATTTGGAATTTAAGAAAGGTGCAGATTGCTACAATTTTGATCCAAAGTCAATTGTTAAAAGGGCTGAATTTGGAGGTGTGATTTTTAGTTGCATGACTTATGGTTCAGAAGATAAAACAAAAAGCGGATTCTTTGAGATTCTTACAGAGGGAAAGGCAATACTTTTAGTCAGATATACCATTAAGTACCTGGAAAAGGAGAAAGTGCAACCTTTTGTTGATCCACAACCTGCTCGTTTTGATGCGCCTAAAAAGGAGTACTATATGACAATCGATGGCGCACCCGCTAAATTGATTACAAATAAAAAGAGCCTCCTTGAATTGTTTGGAAACCGAAAAGATGAAATGGAGTCGTATATTTCGAAGAATAAACTTTCAGTTAGGGAGGATGATTCGCTGAAAAAAATTGTTGCGCATTTCAATTCGTTGTAATTATGATGTTTAATGTATAAGGTTCCTGGTAGCTTTTTAGTTTTAATGCTCTGGCTATTTTGAAAAATATATAATAGTAAGAACCATTACATGAAATAAATCATAATATGCAATTAGACAAATCTTTATAGTTTTCGTAAATTTGTCGGGATAATCCGATTTAACATTAATATTATGAAAGTGAAAAAATTACTTATTCCTTTGGCTGTCATTTGTCTAATGACTTCCTGTACAAAACAAGAGAAAAAATCTACCGTGATGAATCCATTTTTTGAGGCTTATAATACGCCTTTCGAAGTTCCCCCGTTTGATAAAATTCAGAACAGGCATTATTTGCCCGCTTTTGAAGAGGGAATTAAACAGCATGATGCTGAAATTAAAATTATTACCGATTCAGATAAAGCGCCCGACTTTGCCAATACAATCGAGGCGCTTGATTCTAACGGATCGCTTTTAAAACGTGTTAGCATGGTTTTCTTTAATTTGAAAGAAGCTGTAACAACCGATTCGATGCAGGAAATAGCCCGTACAGTATCGCCATTGTTATCGCAACACAATGATGCAGTCAATCTGAATGAAAAGCTTTTTGCCCGCGTAAAGGCTGTTAATGATCAGAAGAGTTCCTTGAATCTGAATCTTGAGCAATCGAGGTTACTCGAGGAGACCTACAAAAGTTTTGTACGGGGTGGCGCGAACCTCCCGGCGGATAAAAAAGAGCAGTTGAAAAAAGTCAACGAAGAGCTTTCGTTGCTCGAACTTAAATTCGGCGATAATATGCTCGCCGAGACAAATGCTTTTAAATTGGTGATTGACAAAAAAGAAGACCTGACAGGTTTGCCCGAATCTGCTATCGCCGGTGCTGCCGATGATGCAAAAACTGAAAAGATGGAAGGTAAGTGGGTTTTCACGCTTCAAAAACCAAGCTGGATTCCTTTCGTTACTTACGCTGAAAACCGTGGTTTACGCGAAAAGATCTACAAAGCCATGTACAACCGTGGGAACAATGGCAATGCCAATGATAATAAAGCGGTGATCAGTAAGATTGTCAATCTGCGACTACAGAAAGCTAACATCATGGGTTTCGACAGTTGGTCGGCTTTTACCCTCGACGATAATATGGCCAAGACACCTGCAAATGTGTATAAATTGCTGTATCAAGTCTGGACGCCTGCTATAAAGAGGGCGAAAGAAGAGGCGACGGATATGCAAACCATGATCAACAAAGAAGGCGGAAAATTCAAACTCGCAAGCTGGGACTGGTGGTACTATTCCGAAAAAGTCAGAAAAGAAAAATATGATCTTGATGAAGAGCAGATTCGCCCTTACTTTGAGTTAAACAATGTTCGTGATGGCGTTTTTGCAGTTGCCAACAAGCTTTATGGACTCACTTTTACCCGTTTGAACAACATGCCCGTTTTTCATCCCGATTGTGAAGTTTATGAAGTAAAGGATGGCGATGGTTCGGAAATTGGTGTACTTTACATGGATTTCTTTCCGAGAGCTTCCAAAAAAGGGGGCGCATGGATGACCGTTTATCGTGAGCAATATATCACAAAGGATGGAAAAAATATTCGTCCGGTTGTATCGATCACCGGTAACTTTTCAAAACCGGCGGGCGATAAACCTGCTTTATTAAGTTACGAGGATGTGGAAACACTTTATCATGAATTTGGTCATGGTCTGCACGGTTTGCTTTCGCAATGTAATTACGAAGGATTGGCAGGAACCAATGTAGCGCGCGATTTTGTTGAGCTTCCGTCGCAAGTGATGGAACATTGGGCTGCGGAACCTGAAGTGCTTAAAATTTATGCGAAACATTACAAAACAGGCGAGGTAATTCCGCAGAAACTTGTTGATAAAATCGTGAAGTCTGGTAAATTCAACCAGGGTTTTGCAACTGTTGAATACCTGGCTGCAGCTATTCTGGATATGGATTATCATACGATCACCAAAGGTGGCGATATTGATGTTGAACAGTTTGAAAAAGCCTCGATGGATAAACTGGGACTGATTCCGGAGATTATTCCTCGTTATAAATCAACTTATTTTGCGCATATTTTCGCCAGTAGCGAGTATTCAAGCGGGTATTACAGCTACCTTTGGGCTGAAGTGCTTGATTGTGATGCATTCGAGGCATTCAAAGAAGCAGGAAGTATCTTCGATCAGAAAGTTGCCACATCGTTCCGCAAAAATCTGCTTGAACGTGGCGGAACCGACGAAGCGATGAAACTTTACCTTAATTTCCGCGGACATGAGCCGGGAATTGAGCCATTACTTAAAAACAGAGGTTTGAATTAATTGACATTCAAATTGAAAGAATGAAAAATCCCGGACGTTGGTTCGGGATTTTTTTATTTCGCTTAACCATGATTTTGAAGTAAAGACCGGATTCAAATATTTCTTGGGAATAATTTAAAATCCAAACAAAATCGATAATTTTACGTTATTTCTTATAGTTTAACTGTTAAATTTATTGCAACATGGAAAAGAAACATCTTATCGGACAAAACCGGAGGCAGTTTATACAAACATCTTTTGTAGCAGCCGTTGGATTAAGTATCGCGCCCAATCTATTGCAGGCCGGGAACCTTTCTTTACCCGTGGCACCTCTCAAAAGGCGCTTTGGAAAAATAGATTTTATGGTTACAACCCTTGGTTTGGGCGGGCAGGCCTCTATTCAGTGGACGCCCGCGGGGATCGATCCTGTTGCCATCATCTTGAAAGCAAATCAATTGGGAATCAATTATTACGATACTTCCAACTACTACGGACCCAGCCAGATGAATTATGGCAAGGCTTTCCGTCAGCTTGGACTTGCCCCGGGTCAGCCAAACTATGATGCGGAAAAACGGAAAGCGATCTTCGTTACTTCAAAGACAGGCCTTCGTTTTGGCAAAGGCGGCGATGATCGTAAAGCAGTTCATGGAGGTACAAATGGTCCGGCGGGTTCCAAAGCCCTCGATGATGTCCGTCGCACCCTCACACAGGTTTTCGGCGATGGTACGGGTAATTTTCCGAAAGAGGCCTACCTCGATATGGTGTTGATTCACACGCTTAATAATATGGGAGAGGTGGATGCCCTTTACGAAGGATATGATCATCCGGATCCCAACGCCACCACAATAGGGGCGCTCGCTGCATTACGCGATGTGCGCGATGGTACCAACCGAACGGGACTAAACCCTAAAAATGAAAAGCTGATCCGTCATATCGGTTTCTCAGGTCATAAAGATGCGGCGGTGATGATTGAGATGATCCAGCGCGATACCGAAAACCTCATCGACGGCATGCTTGTGGCTATCAACGCCAACGACAAGAATTTCTTTAACATGCAATACAATGTGATTCCGGTGGCAGCGGCCAAAAATATCGGGATCATAGCAATGAAGGTTTTTGCAGATGGCGCGATGTATACCAAAAAAGCCGAATGGTCGAATACACCGGCACATGTGGTGCTACAGGTAAGCAGTCCGGAATTACCGGCAAAGAAACTGATCCACTATTCGCTCACGACACCCGGAATACATACCGCCATTATTGGCATCGGACAAATCAGCGACGATCCGCAACAATGCCAGCTGACTCAAAATTGGATGGATGCCCAGGTGATGCCAAACGATTTGAGTCTTGCCGATCGGAAAGCGATTGAGGAGTTGGCTGCAAATTCAAAAGGTGGTAAAACGAACTACTTCCAGAATCCTTACCAGGACCTGATGGCGCCGGGAGAAGCAAAAGTAACAATTGAAAAGGGTGAAAAAGCCCTTGTTTCGTGGCATACAGCCTATGCCGGTGATGCGGCGATTGATCATTACGAGATCTGGCGCGATGGTGTTAAAGTTGAAAGCATTCCATTTGCTCCTCAGACCACAAAAACGCCTCACACGTTTACAGATAAATTTGGCAAAACAACGCCGAAACAGTATGTTGTGAAGGTTGTTGACAAAATGGATCGGGTTGCCGAAACTGTTCCGCTTTTAGCGTAGTATCAAATGTTTTTATCCCGGCTCTCCCCCTCGTTACAAACGAGGAGGAGTGCAGGATAATCATCTTAATATTAATAGTTTTCAATCTTTTGGCTAAAGCCAATTTGCTGTTGCAATCATCAATCTACTGGCTAAAGCCAGTGGCAATTCATCCTATTTTACCATCACACTTTTAAATGACTGACGATTTTTGACATTCGATCAATCAACATCTTTGTTTTGGATATTCTTCCCTGAATTGCCTCCAGCTTTAGCTGGAGGATAAATGGAATTGAGAAGTAAAATGGCTTTAGCCGAAATATTTATTGTCATGCTAATCCTGGCTCCCTCGTTGCAAACGGGGATTGCAATTTCACACGTTTGTAGTAAAGTCAATTAAAATCTTCAAATATTTCTCCGGATTCGATTCGAGTAATTCAAAGGCTTTTTGAATCTCTTCAACAGGCATTATTTCAGAAATAAGTGCATCGGGATTCAGATTTCCCTTCGCAAGCTGATCGATCGCCTCTGCAAATTCACCATGGCTTACCCGCGAGGTGACGATCTTACCCTCTTTCCAGATTAATTCCTTGAAAACAATGGGTGCTGCTTCATCTGATAAGCCCAGGGTACAAACTGTGCCGCCTCCTTTAATGCTTTGGATACAACCTCTGATCGGGTGAACCACCCCTTCCACCGGATGTGCATGTCCAACAGCTTCGAAAGCAATCGTAACCCCTTTCCCTTCGGTATATCTTTTAATGGCCTCCACCGGATTTTCAAGCAACGCATTAATCGCGATAATATTGCTGTTTGATTTTACGGCGATGTCTAACCTGCTTTGGATAATATCGACAATGAAAATCTTCTCTTTTGTTTTTGTCCTTGCTGCCTGGAGAATCACCTGTCCAACCCTTCCGGCTCCCCAGATAGCGAGGATATCACCACTTTTCACACCGGCTCTTTTGTTGGCATGAAAACCAATCGAATAGATTTCAACGAGTGCGGCGTATTTTGAGAAGAGATGTTCCGGTACTTTGTAAAGCATTGATTCAGGTACTGCGACGTATTCGCAAAAACCGCCGTCTTCATCAATTCCGATCAGTTTCAACGAGGTACATGCAGGGTAATGTCCTTCGAGACAGGCAGGACAGCTTCCGCACCAGATAATCGGATCGATGGCCACTTTTTCACCTTTGACAAAGTTTTTCACCTGGTCGCCTGTTTTCTCAATAAAACCAGCCATTTCGTGCCCGGGAATGAATGGGACAGGGGTTCGCAGATGAAAATCGCCTGTGAATATATGCATATCGCTTCCGCAAATACTTGCATATTCAATTCTTACCAGCACTTCGCCTGACTGAATTTCGCGGACAGGCATCTCTTTTACCTCAAATTCACGGTATTTGGTTAATACGGCAGCTTTCATACGTATATAATTTGTTTTTTAAAGGTCGTATGGAACCCTCATAGATATTCATATTTTTGGCGAACCTTTGCTCATGAGGGTTTCATTTTGATTATTTTTTGGATATGACGAAAATAACGAATCCATTTGTATTTTTGACGGTCGGAAATTAATTGCGTTTCCGGTAGTAATCACTTTCGATTTTTAAAGACATATAAGAAACTACGATAAAAAATATGATTCATATCCGGAAGCAGTACGAACAACAGATAGAAGCGATTCAAACCGAAAGCGGAAAACTTTCGAAGAAAGAGAAATATTTGCCTTTGATGCGATTGATCTTCTTCATAATGACTTTGGTTCTGATTTATAATTACCTGATTTTCATTAATACAACCTTCATAGTTCTCTCGGCGGGAGCACTTCTTTTATTTGTGTTTTTAACCTGGCGGGATAACGTATTGAAGACGAAGATTGAGCGTTACGATCGTTTGATTCAGATTTGTCAGAATGAAATCAAATCGATGGATGGCGATTGTTCCCCTTTTGAGGCAGGTGATGAGTACATCGATCCGGATCACAGCTATTCCTACGATCTGGATATGTTTGGAAAGAATTCGTTGTACAATTGCATAAACCGGAGCGTTACCATCTTTGGAAAGAACAGACTGGCCGATTATTTCAGAAATTCCTTCGATTTTAAGGACCAGATCGCTGAACGGCAACTATCGGTCGCTGAATTGTCGGAGAACATCGGTTTCCGTCAGCAGATGCAGCTGGTTTTCTTCGGACAAAAAAGCGTCGAAAAAGACAAACAGGAGTTTAGTGAATGGCTCAGAAGCGAAAATACATTGTTGCAGAACCGCATTTTCAACCTGATCAGATTTATTTTGCCGGTAATAACAATTTCCTCGGTAGTCTTATCGATAATGAATTTGGTTGTCGTTCAGATTCCGATCATGATGGTAATCCTTCAGTTGCTGATTGTTTCGATGTATGGCCGGAAAACGATGCATGTGCAGTCGTTACTTACTTCAAAGGTTGGTGTCATTTCAAAATATGCCCAATTCCTGTTACTAATCGAAAAGCAAAAATTCAAAACCCCCTATATAGTTGATTTGAAGAGCCGGCTTTCGCATGATGGAATTGAAACGCCGGGAACGATCATCAGGAAGCTTTCCAAACTGCTGAACTGGATAGATAATAATCTGAATATTATTGCTGCGGTGGTTTTAAACGGATTGTTTCTTTTCAATCTCCATTTGTTGGTCGCCGTTGAAAAATGGAAGTCAAGATACGGCAACGATATTCCACGTTGGTTTGCAATTACAGGCGAATTTGATGCACTTTCTTCGCTGGCCAATTTTGCCTGCAACCATCCTGAATATATCTATCCGGAAGAGGTAAAGGATGAGTATTTATTGGAAGCTACAGACCTTGGGCATCCATTAATTCCAGTCAATGAATGCGTTACGAATAGTATTACCATTTCTGGCTGGAACCAGTTTTGCATTATCACGGGAGCAAATATGTCGGGGAAGAGTACTTTTCTGCGTACAGTCGGGACAAATTACATTCTGGCAATGATTGGCGCACCTGTTTTTGCATCAAAATTCAAATTCTTCCCGATCAGGCTGCACAGCAGCATCCGGACCAGTGATTCCCTTTCAAGGAAGGAGTCGTTTTTTTATGCCGAATTGAAACGGTTGAAGGGGATTATTTCGGAACTCGAAAGCGGGCAGCGCACCTTTATTCTGCTTGATGAAATATTGAAAGGGACCAACTCGAAGGATAAGCAGGCTGGTTCGATTGCATTGCTTGAACAATTAATTAAATATGAATCAGTCGGATTGATCGCTACACACGATTTGATATTGGGTGATCTGATCAAGAGCTACCCGAAGAATATCAGTAATCTTTGTTTTGAAATTCAGATCGTGAATGACGAGATGAGCATCGATTACAAGTTGCAGGAGGGTGTTTGCCAGAATCTGAATGCTACGTTTCTGATGAAAAAAATGGGAATCCTGATTGATAAGTAAGGTGCTTTAGGTAGGTTGTAATCAGGAATCTTGCAAGTGCAAGTTTATATTTTGCGAGTGCATTTAACAATCTCGCGAGTGCAGGTTTATATCTTGCGAGTGTATTTAACAATCTCGTGAGTGCAGGTTTATATCTTGTAAGTGCATTTAACAATTGCGTGAGTGCAGGTTTATATCTTGCGAGTGCATTTAACAATTGTGTGAGTGCAGGTTTATATCTTGCAAGTGCATTTAACAATTGCGTGAGTGCAGGTTTATATCTTGCGAGTGTATTTAACAATCTCGTGAGTGCAGGTTTATATCTTGCGAGTGTATTTAACAATCTCGTGAGTGCAGGTTGTAAACTGATGCAGACTTCAGCAAAAGTGCAGAGGTCATTTATGTTTTCATAGAGGACATCTTATAGCTGGAGGAGGAGATCTTATATCTTGCGGAGGACATCTTATATTTTGCAAAGGACATTTATGTTTTTGCGGAGGACATTTATGTTTTTGAAGAGGACATCTTATATCTTGCGGAGGACATCTTATATTTTGCAAAGGACATTTATGTTTTTGCAGAGGACATCTTGTATCTTGTGGAGGACATTTATGTTTTTGGAGAGGACATTTGTATTGTATAATCAAAGAGGATTAGTAAAATTTTAAATATATGGAATCGGTCTGGAGAGAAAGTTTTGAAATTAAATCGTTTGATGTTGATTTTCAGCAAAATCTAAAGCCATCAGTGCTGATGCAGTTTTTTCAGGAGGTGGCTTCCAGTCATGCCGAATCGCTGGGTGGCGGGTATGATGTATTGATTAAGCGTGAGTTATTCTGGGCTTTGTCGAGGCTGAAAGTTGAAATTACGCGGATGCCCGATTGGGGAGAGACGATTTTGATTGAAACCTGGCCTTGCGGGAATGAAGGACTCTTTTTCAGACGTGATTATATTGTATACGACAAAGATCAGCAGGTGATTATACGTGGTGTTTCCGGCTGGTTATTAGTGGCTGTCCCTACTCTTCGTCCTCAAAGGCCATCGCAGCTTGGAATTGTTTTACCGGTGAATAAAGGAAAAAAGTCGTTGGAACATTTCCCCGAAAGAATTGCAACTCAAACGTCGGCTATTGCGTTTCATAAAACAGTTGCTTATAACGAAATTGATCAGAACCTGCATGTAAACAATACGCGTTACCTCGATTGGGCAACAGATTGTTTTCAACTGAAACATTACCAGGATTATAAGTTAGTAGAGTTTACGCTCGAATTCCTCGCTGAAACACATTGGGGCGACGAAATCGAACTTCGGTTGGGTCAGTCAGAGCAGAAATCCGATATCGAAGCTTTTGAGCAATCTTCCGGAACCACACTATTTAAGGCGATTCTAAATTGGCAATCATCTGATCTTTAGCTTTGATTATTACTAATTTTGGGACATCATTCTGAATTAAATTTACAATACAATGAAGTCATTCATCGCCTCTTTTCAAAATTACTGGAATAACCGCATCACTAAACCAATCATTGGAAAGATCATTTTTATTGGTCTGGGAATATCAACCACATTGTGGTTCCTGATCCGGGTGATACCAAAACCGCAAAGGGCAGCTTATCCCTGCATGCAGGCTTCTGCACCAATTATGTCCGGATTTGTGATCTATCTTCTTGCGTTAACAGGCTCACTGGCTGCTTTCCGGAAAGCAAAATTGAATTTTGCGAAGGCCAAATACTTTTATGCCGGTATTTTTCTGCTTATGGCAATTGGTGGTTCTGTTGCTTTCTTTGTTCAGAATCCCGGCGAAGTATTTGCCAGTAATGCTCCTGAATGGATCATCAAGGCAAATGTTCCGATTGGTACAGCCCGCGGAATAAATGCGGGCCGTGTGGTTTGGGTTCACGATCCGAAAGTGGCCAAATGGGATGGAACGAACGGTTTCTGGTGGGACGATTCCTATACGTCGCAGGCAGAAACTGACAAGATGATGACGCAAACGATCGCTTCACTAACTGGTGAAAAGAATCTTACAAAAGCATGGAACTCACTTTTCGTCTCTTTTAATAAAACAAAAAAGTCGAAGAACGAAGGTTATCAGCCAAATCAGAAAATTGCAATTAAGATAAACGCCAATAATAACAGCGCTCAAACCAACTCAAACGAGATCAACGCTTCACCGCAGGTAACGCTGGCAATGCTGCGGACACTTGTAAACGATGCGAAGATTCCTCAAAAAAACATTACCGTTTTTGATGCCAGCCGTTTTATTACCGATAATATCTACAATAAGTGTCACAAGGAATTTCCGGAGGTTGTTTTTGTGGACAATGTAGGGGGAAACGGCAGGGTAAAATCAACCTATGTTGACAATG
>Ga0209125_1002522_pt1 | contig 13996 bp, 16 predicted proteins | sample BarGraIncub1131A_FD_184503 | JGI IMG/M metagenome (GOLD analysis project Ga0209125, IMG submission 184503) | Arctic peat soil microbial communities from Barrow, Alaska - Barrow Graham LP Incubations 11-31A (SPAdes) (version 2) | ecosystem: Environmental > Terrestrial > Soil > Wetlands > Peat... | reverse complement strand
CGACTGAAGGCCGATGTCGTACGTGCCGCCGTCGCCGCCGAACGCGACGAACTTCATCTTTTTGTCCGCCGGGATCTTGCCGGCGCGCTGCAGTCCCTTGAACGCGGACTCGACGCCGGACATGGTGGCTGCCGAGTTCTCGAACGCGTTGTGGATGAACGGGGCCTTCCACGACGAGTACGGGTAGATCGTGGTGGAGACCTCGAGGCAGCCGGTCGCACAGCCCGTGACGATGGGTGTCTCGCCGGCTCCGAGCAATACCTGACGGACAGCGATCGACGCGCCGCAACCGGCGCACAGGCGGTGGCCGCCTTCGAGACGGTCCTCGCGGTGAGAGAGCTCTCTGATAGTCGCCATTGCTCGCTCCCTCCTACCGTGCGCCGAGGTAGACGAGCCCGCCGGGGGCCGCCTCGCCGGACGCGATATCGGACAGGTCTGAGAAGACGCGATCGATGAGTTCCGTCTTCACGTCTGCTCCGCCGAGCCCGTAGATGTAGTCCACGACGGGGACGCGGGTATCGAGATCGTAGAGCGCGCTGCGCACTTCGAGGAAGAGCGGACCGCCCTCGGCGCCGAAGCTCTCGGCACGGTCGAGGACCGCGACGGCCTTGACGCCCTTGAGCGCGTCCGCGAGCTCGGTGGACGGGAACGGGCGGAAGCAGCGGACCTTGACGACACCGGCCTTCACGCCCTGGGCGCGCAGCCCGCGGGCCACGTGGCGGGCATTACCTGCGGTGGAGCCTATGACCACGACCGCCACGTCGGCGTCTTCCATGCCCCAGGTCTCGACCATCCCGAACGGGCGGCCCGAGATCTCGGCCCACTCGGCTCCGACGGACTTGATGACGTCGCGGCTTCTCTCGATCGCCATGCGCTGCGACTTCTTGAACTCGAAGTAGGGACCTCCGAGCCCGGCAAAGCTGCCATGGCAGACAGGGTTCTCGGTGTCGAGGAGCGCGTTCTCCGGGACGTAGTCGCCGACGAACGCGGCGACGGTATCGTCATCCATTATCTGCGCGCGGTCGATGGAGTGCGTGGTGATGAAGCCGTCAGCCGTGGTCATCACCGGGAGCAGCACGTCCGGGTGCTCGGCGATCCGGAACGACATGACCGTATTGTCGTAGGCCTCCTGCGCCGTCTCGGCGAACAGGATGATCCACCCGGTGTCACGGGCGCCCATCACGTCGCCGTGGTCGCAGTGGATGTTGATCGGAGCGGACAACGCACGGTTCGCGTTGAACATGACGATGGGGAGCCGCATTCCGGCGGCGATGTGGAGCTCCTCCCACATGAGCGCGAGACCCTGTGAGGAGGTCGCAGTCGCGACACGAGCGCCGGCCGCCGACGCGCCGACGGCCGCGGACATCGCAGAGTGTTCGGACTCGACGTTGATGTACTCGGCGTGCATCCGGCCGTTGGCGACGAACTTCGCAAGCTCTTCGACGACGGTCGTCTGCGGCGTGATCGGATAGGCCGGGATCACGTCGGGCGAGCACTGGCGGATCGCCTCGGCGACGAGCGTGTTCCCCGTGGCCGCAACGGTCTTCTGGGTCGCCATCGGCTACTTCACCTCCGGCAGTTCGCAGCCTTCAGGCACCATCGTGATCGCATCGACCGGGCATACCTTCGCGCATACGCCGCAGCCCTTGCAGTGGTCCAGATTGAACGTCGTGACCTTCTCGTCGGCGACGTTCACGGCACTGTCGGGGCAGTAGATCCAGCAGAACAGGCACTGCGTGCACTTGGCGTCGTCGCGGAAGGGGCGCTGGCTGCGCCACCCGCCCGTGACGTAGCCGCGCGAGTTGCCCGAGTCGGGGATGACCGCGCCGCGCGGGAAGTCGTCCGACTTCCACTCGTCGATCTTGGAGATGTCCCAGGTCACGAAGACTGCACCTCCTCATAGGCGCGGGTCACCGCTGCGATGTTCGCGTCGATGACCTCCTGGCTGAACTTCTTACCGAAGGTCTTGGCGAGATGCGCGCAGACCTGATCGAGTGTGAAGAGACCTGTCAGCTTCGCCAGCGCGCCGATCATCGGGGTGTTCGGCATGTCGCGCTTCAGCGTATCGAGTGAGATGCCGGTGGCATCGATCGTGGCGACCGTGCCATGGGGCAGGCCCAGAGCCGCGCGGACCACACTCGGAGCGCTGCAGGTGTTGACGATGATGATGCCGTCGGTGAGCCCGCGCGTGACGTCCACGATCGGGAGGAGCGTCTCGTCGAGAACGACGACCACGTCGGGGAACTCGATGTTGTTGTGGATCTCGATCGGATCCTCGCTGATGCGCGTGAACGCCTGGATCGGTGCACCCATGCGCTCCGGACCGTACTCAGGCATCGCCTGGATGTACCGGTCCAACTCAAGAGCGGTCTCGGCGACGAGCTTGGCTGCCGTCACCGCGCCCTGGCCCGCGCGCGCATGCCAACGGATCTCCGTCAGCTGCTGCTGCATGCCAGCCCCTTCCTCTCGGATTCTCCAGCCTGCCACCCCGAAAGGCGCGTCGCCGCAAACCACGCGACCGCGCGCGCCCGCTCAGTGAATGTCCGCTCAGAATAGGTGCACGCGCACGGTGTGCGGCGTGTCCACCTCGCCGAACGAACACGCATCGTCGGTGAACGGTGTACAGATAATGGTAGACGCTCCTCTCTCGATTTCACGTCGCTGCAACCAATCCACGCATCCCTGCACGTATGCTGCTGGGACCATGAATACCACGACACGGACCACAGGATCCGGCTGCAACGTCGCCTTCCTCTCTTCGGAGAAGAAGCCTTACAGTCGCATCCGTTTCGAGGAGGAGTCGGCCGCGCTCGGGCTTAACGTCTCCTGGGTCGACCCACAGCACTTCGACTTGCTCATCGAAGCAGGCGCCTCCAAGACTTTCTACCGATCGCGCGCATATCGTACGCCTGCGGCGTTCGTCGCTCGCACCGGGAGCGACACTACGATGTTCGCCCGGGCGATCATCGGTCAGATGGAATCCCAGCCTGACGCGGCCATCATCAACTCGTCTGAAGCGATCATGACGGCCCGGGACAAGTTGCTCGCGCACCAGAAACTGGCGTCGGCCGGCATCCCTTGCCCACGTACCGTGCTCGCCCGCCAGCCATCGGACGTAGCAAAGATCGTCAGAATCGTCGGAGGCCCCCCTGTGATTCTGAAGCTGCTGTCAGGGACCCACGGCAAAGGCGTGATGCTGGGACGCGACATGGACGAGATCCAGGCAGCCCTCGAGACCGTGTGGGCCCTGAATCAGACGCTGCTCATACAGGAGTACATCGACAAAGCCCCCGGGACGGACATCCGGGTGCTGGTCGTCGGGGGGCGCGTTCTCGGCGCGATGAAGCGCACAGCGAAGCTCGGACAGTTCCGGGCCAACGTGCACCAGGGGGCCACCGTCGAGCGCTTTCCGATGACCGAAGAACTCGAGTGGCTCGCACTCCGAGCAGCCGAGGTCATAGGTCTCGACATCGCAGGGGTGGACCTCATCGAAAGCGACGACGGCTTTGCCGTGATCGAAGTCAACTCAGCGCCGGGATTCGAGGGGTTCGAGAGGGCGACCGGGTGCAATGTCGCCTCGGAGATGCTCGCCTACATGCGCTTCCGAATGTACCACTAGCCCGGAGTCCCGTCGGCCACGTGGGGGGATCCGGCCTGCGATGCCGATACCCCGACACCGAAGCGACCGACGCGTCGACTCAGATGCGCACGCCCTTCGCGATGGCAAAAAGCATTCCGGCTGCCATTGTTGCCGTGACCGCCGCTGCGAACAGGCGTTGCGCGATCGTTCCGTCCGTGAACATCTGGACTCCAGTGCTCGTGTGGCCTTGCGGACAGTGCGCGCTTACCCGAACGCCCCGCGGATGTACTCGGCGGTCTCCTGACGTACGGGCGCCTCGAACACTTGGAGAGCGTCGCCCATCTCGATGAGCCGACCCATAAGGAAGAAAGCAACCTTGTCGGAGATGCGCTTGGCCTGGGCCATGTTGTGGGTGACGATGATGATCGAGTAGTCCGTAGAGAGCTCCAGCAGCAGCTCCTCGATACGCGCGGTCGATATCGGGTCGAGGGAGGCGCACGGCTCGTCCAGCATGATCACGGCCGGCTTGACCGCCAGAGCGCGAGCGATGCAAAGACGCTGTTGCTGCCCACCGGACAGAGACAGCGCGGAGTCTTTCAGGCTGTCCTTGACCTCGTCCCATAGGCTCGCGTGCCGCAATGCCTGCTCGACCACGGCGTCGAGTTCCGCCTTGCCCATGCGGCCCTGATGCTCACGAACGGCGAGCGCGATGTTGTCGTAGACGGACATCGGGAAGGGATTCGGCTGCTGGAAGACCATGCCCACTGAACGGCGCAGCGCGGTGAGGTTGACCGCCTTGCCGCGGATGTCCTGGCCAGCGAGAGTGATCTTCCCGTCCATCCTGAACGAAGGGATCTCATCGTTCATGCGATTGAGGCAACGCAGCGCGGTCGACTTGCCGCAGCCGGATGGCCCGATGAACGCGGTGATGCGCTTCTCGGGGATGTCGAGCGACACGTCGTGCAGGACCCGCTTCTTCCCGTAGGAGACGTCGAGGCCCTTCACCTCGAACACCGACGGGGCATCTGTGGAGCGCACCCGCGGAGCGCTGGTGCTCAGCATCCCCTCCAGGATCGCAAAAGTCTCGTTCGAGTCTGCTGTGAGGAAGCTGTCGCTCATCGCTGCGGTCCTTTCTGGGACGTCCAGGGCTCGGTCGGCCATCGTCTACCTGCCGTTCAGGTTGCGGCGACGGAACAGCACGACCGCCGCGAGGTTGAATACAAGAACGATGCACACGAGCAGGAAGGCCGCGCCAAATGCCGCGCCGGCGGAGTTGCCGTCACCGGCTGGCGAGTTGAAGTACGCGAACGTCGTCAGAGTGGAGCCGGCTCCGCGAAGGGTCGCTATCCAGTTGCCGACCTGCCACCACTTGTCCACGCCCATGGTCATCGAGCCGCCCAGCGTCAGCCAGACGATCGCGGTGTCGCCGGCGGCGAGCCCCATGCCGAGCACGACCGCTGTCGCGATACCGGAGCGAGCGGCGGGCAGGACGACCTTGCTGATGGTGCGCCACTTGGTCATGCCGAGCGCGAGAGCGCCCTGCCGCAGCGACGCCGGGACGTTGCGGATCGCCTCCTCGGCGACCTTGATCACGAACGGGAGGATATGGACGGCCATCACGATCGAAGCGACAAGGAACGAACGGCCGAATGCCGCCTGGCTGCCTTCCGCACCGCTCCCCGACAGGAACTTGAACGTCCCGAGCGTGAACACCGACAGTCCGAACATGCCGAACACGACGCTCGGGACGCTGGCCAGCGTCTCCAGGCCGATTCGGACGATGCGCGTGATCCACCAGCGCTCGTTCATGTACTCGGCGAGATAGACCGCCGCGCCAATAGCGACCGGAAGCGCGAGCGCGATGCTCAGCAGCGTCAGGATCGCGGTGCCCGCCATCGGCGTGCGAACGCCGCCTGCTGCGTCTTCCATGAGGCTCGCGGCCGGGTCCGAGGTCAGGAACCTCCAGTTGATGGAGTGCCCGCCCTTCCACAGCAGGTACCCGATGATGGAGATACACACGGCTGCGACGATGATCGAGGCGATCCAGCAAAGGACCGTCCCCACTTTGGATCCCAGACCGTGACGGCCTCCGCCGTGGATCGAGAGCATGACAGCCTCCTTCCTAGAGGGCCCGGTCGCTGACGACACCCATGCGACGATTGAACACGCCGAACGACCAGCGCGCGACGAGACTCAGTACGACGCTCAACAGCAGCAGGAGCGACGCCAGTCCGAACAGCGCGGCGGCCATCGCGGGGACGTCCATCGCCTCCCCACCGTTCTCGACGATCGCAGCGGCCATCGTGCGAATGGGCTCCAACAGCGCGTACAGCGGGCCGTGCGCGAGGTTCGGGATGAACGCGATCGCGCCGGCGACCATCGAGATCGCGATCGCCTCGCCGACGCCACGGGCCGCCGCAAGCACGATCCCGGCCACCAGGCCGGGAGCCGCAGCTGGCAGCTGGATGCGCGTGATCGTGCGCCACCGCGTCATCCCCAGTGCCAGTCCGCCGTCGATGTACGATCTCGGAATCGCCCTCAGGGAGTCCGACGCGACCGTTACGAAGAACGGCAGGATCATGAACCCCACCACGATGATGGCGGCGAGGAGGCATGATCCCGCGATCGGTATCTCGGTGACGACATTCCCCGAGTTCATCGGGACCAGGTGAGACTCGATGAAGGGTACGACGACCATGAGGCCGACGAGCCCGAACACCACCGACGGGATGCCCGCAAGAAGCTGGACCACCGTCTCGAACGGTCGCTTGAGCCAGCGCGGCGCAAGCTCCGAGATGAAGATCGCGCAACCAAGACCGAGCACCACTGACAGCAGCAGCGCCCCGAGAGTGGAAAGCACCGAGCCCGCTATCAACTCGCGGACGCCGAAGAACGAGGCCCCACCCCACGAATCCTCGAGCTGAGTGTCCCATCCGCCGGAGGTAACGAAGCGCAGCCCCTCGGAGTGGAAGACCGGCCATGCTCTCTGCACGACGAAGTAGATCAGGAACATCACGAGCAGACCGGAGAAGATCGCAGCCGCGCCCAGGAGGTACGGCATGAACCGATCACTCGCGGTCGAACTCACACGCTCGGTCAGGTCGATCGTCGACGGCGCGCCCGGCTGGGCCACGAGGATCGCACCATCTGCTCGGACTGTCATCGAACCCCGCTTCTTCTGAATAGGCCCGGATGACACGCCCCGGGCGGAGGGCCGCCTTGCAGCCGGACGAGTGCTGTCGCCTCCCCACAGGGCGGCGACAGCACTCCCGTGAACTCGGATCCGGTGGTACCTAGTCCATCCTCAGGTAGTGCTGACCGGCTACGTAGGACTGGCCGGCGCTGCTCTTGCACCAATCGATGAACGTCTTGGCGTCGCCGGCAGGCGTGCCCGGCGTGACGAAGTAGAGCGGGCGCACGTACTTGTAAGTGCCGTTCAGCGCCGTCGCCATCGACGGAACGATCCACTTGCCCACGAGGGACGCAGGGGTCGCATGGGCGACGTAATCAGAGTCGTAGTAGTTCGCCGGCGCCGGAAGGTTGAGCGCCTTGACCGAAGAGTTCACGTACGCCTCGGACAGGTAGCCGATCGAGTACATGTCACTGCCCACGGTGGAGCGGAGGATGCCGTTGCTCGCGTAGGTCTTGGTGCGCGAGGACTGCTTGTAGCTCGTCGAACCGATCAGACCGGTCGCGGTCCCGCTCGTCATGAACATCTGCTTGAAGTACGTGTACGTGCCGGATGAGCCCGTGCGACCGACCAGGTTGATCGAGTGGCTCGGCAGGTGGCTGTTGATCTGCTTCCAGTTCGTGATCTGGCCGCGGAAGATCTTCTGCACCTGGAGCGCCGTCATCCGGTAGATGTACTTGGGGTACTTCTTGTACAGCTTCTGGCTGATCACGATCACGAGGGCATCACGCGCGACCGGCGTGAACACCACGCTACCGTCAGCCGAGGTCTTGCCGCGCGAGGACATGCCGATCGCGACCGAACCCGCCTTGACGTCGCCGATGCCCTTGCCCGAGCCGCCACCGACGACCGTGATGCTGGAACCGGCGTTGGTGGCCTTGTAGACCGACGCCCACTTTGAGGCGAGCGGGAAGACCGTGGTGGAGCCAGATACCTTGAGCGAGACGGCTGCGAAAGCCGGAACCGCAGTGGTGAGCACCATGGCCATCACCACGATCGCGGCGGCGATCCGAACACGATTAGTGCGCATCATGAGTGTGTGCCTCCTTCTTTCTGCGATGGACTAGCGGTGTGCGGCGACGCTCTTGACGGCGGTCGACGAAGCGACGCCGAAGAGGTTGCCCATGAACTTGGCGTAGACCTTGTATGTGCCGTGCTTGGTGCCGAGCTTGAGCGTCCGGGTCGTGTGACCGTTCTCGTCGGTGGAGATGAAGTAGGTCAAGGTCTTGGAATGCGACTTCTTGACCGTGACCCGAATGGTCCCGGGGCCGCAGTTCGGGGATACCTGGAAGTTGAACTTAGTGCCCGCGTGCTTGGCGGTGCCGCTCTTGGAGAACGCCACCTTCGTGGAGTCGTTCTTGATGATCGAGACGGTCTCGGTCTCCGTGTAGCTCTTGCCCGACGTGGAGTTGGCGGTGCCCGAAGTGTCGCGTGCCTTGTACTCCATGCGGATCAGATAGCCGTAGGCGCTCGGGGTAAGCGGGGTGTAGCCGACGGTGTCGGTCGCCAGACGGGCGATGGGGCTGACGGCCGTTCCGTCAGTGAGGATGATCGTGTCATCCATCCCGAAGCGATAACCGAAGGCCGGCACTGTGTTCGTGTCCTCGAGCTGGATATCCTCGAAGTCCACGAAGTAGGGCATCCACTTCCACTGGCGAAGACCAGTGACGGCGTCCGCGCTGTCCTGCGCATAGATCTGGAACGAGAACTTCTCGCCGGGGAGCTCGATCTTCGACGTCACGACCGGCTGGATGACGATGTCTCCACCGTACGTGGCGGCGTAGCCCGAGCCCATCTCGTCTCCGACCTGCAGTGCGACCGTCTCCTGCTGAGCGGCCGCGGCCAGGGCTGTCGCCACGGACGTCCCCAGCACGAGCATCGCTGCGGCGATGAACACAGCGACCTTCAAGTTCAAGCGCATGCTGCCTCCTACATTTCTCTGCGTGGTACCTGCACGGCGCGGGCCTCTTAGCGGCCTGTGGTCATCGTCGTGAGCGAAGGTCGTGTGCACGACGCCTTCATGACGAATCACGGCGAATGCTACAGAGCGTGCGAGGCGATGTGGTTGCATGCACGAAAGAAGCGTGTCAACTTCGCGCGAACGAAAAGGCACAGAAATGTGAACGCCGAGAGCCCTGAGGGCGCTCGGCGTTCATGTTGGTCGGTGGCGCTCGAGATGCTCGGAGCGTCGGGAGGTCGCTGTTGCAGGCTACATCTCCCGGCGGGCCTCCATGGCGCGACCGAGGGTGACCTCGTCAGCGAACTCAAGGTCACCGCCGACGGGGAGACCCGAGGCGATACGGGTAACCCGGATGCCGAGCGGCTTGATGAGCCGGGCCAGGTACAGCGCGGTCGTCTCCCCCTCGATGTTGGGGTTGGTGGCGATGATGACCTCGGTGACCGAGCCGTCAGCGAGACGGTCGATCAGCTCGCGGGCCCGGATCTGCTCCGGCCCGATGCCGTCGATCGGCGAGATGGCGCCCTGCAACACGTGGTACAGGCCGTGGTATTCGGAGGTGCGCTCGATCGCGACGACGTCGCGGGGCTCCTCGACGACGCACAGGATCGACGGGTCGCGACGCGAGTCCCGACAGTACTCGCACAGTTCCTCAGCCGAGAAGTTGAAGCAGCGGGAGCAGAAGTGGATCTGGCGCTTGACCTCGACGATGGCATCCGCCAGTCGCTGAGCGGTCGCGTCGTCTCCCTTGAGGATGTGGAACGCGAGCCGCTGCGCCGACTTCGGTCCGACGCCGGGAAGCCGCTCGAGCTCCTCGAGCAGACGGGCTATGGGTTCGGCGTAGTAGGACATCCGGCCTAGAACCCCATCCCGCCGGGAAGGCTGAGCCCGCCCATGATGCGCGACATCTTCGTGTTGGCGAGCTCCTGCGCCTCGCGAAGCGCCTCGTTCACTGCCGCGAGGACCATGTCCTGCAGCATCTCGACGTCGTCGGGGTCGACTGCACGCGGATCGATCGTGACCGCGGTGACCGTGAGGTCCCCTGTGATCGAGACCTTGACCGCTCCCCCGCCGGCGGAGGCGGTGACCAGATCGGACTTCAGCTCCTCCTGGACGCGTGCCATCTCGGCCTGCGCCTTCTGGACCTGCTTCATGGCTGAGTTCATGTTCGGCTTCACTTCTGGTCCTTAGGGTCGGTGTCGGTACTCGTCGATACGATCTCGGCCCCGAGGCCTTCGATCATGTGATGGTGGATCAGGTCGGCGTCCGCTGACGTGGCGCCCGCTGCCGGGGCGGGTGGCGCGCTGGACCCACGGCTCGCGGAATCATCGGCACGACGGACCTCGCCGCGCCCGAGCTGGTAGCGAATGCCCACATGCCACCCCAGCACCGTCTGGATGGCTCCGCGCAGCAACGCGACGACGTCGGGGTCCTCCGCGACCCGGACCATGACCTTGCGCGTGGGGTCGAACTCGACCACGACGGTGTCCCCATCGAGATCCGCCTCGGTCTCGAGGAAGAGCTTGCTGGCCGCGGGCTTGGCGGCCTTGACCTCGTTGATGACGTCCTTCCAACGCCGCCGCAGCTCTGCGACGTCGAGTGCTCCGCCCAGCGGAGTGGTGCGGGCGGGTGCGGGTGCGGGTGCGGGTGCGGGTGCGGGTGCGGGTGCAGGTGCAGGTGCAGATGGCTGTGCGACGGCAGGCTCGTCGGCCGGCTCGGCCGGCATCGGTACGGCAGGGCGCGCCGCATGCGGCTCGGGAACGGCCGCGGCGGCGGGTGCGGCAAACGGACGGACGACCGGCGCCGCAGCGGAAACACCGCTCTCGAGGGCGGCCACTCGCTCCGCGATCGACGCGAGTGTGAGATCAGAAACGGGACGCGCCACGCGTGCGAACGCCACTTCGAGAGCAAGCCTGGCGTCGGGTGCCCAGCGTAGCTCCGCCGATAGCCGGCCCAACTCGTCGAGCAGACGCGCGAGCCGGTCGAGATCGAAGCGCTCCGCCTGGGCGAGAAGGCGCTCCGCATCAGAAGCCGTCATATCGACGAGACCGACGGTGTCTCCCGCAGCCGTGGCAACGAACAGGTCGCGGACATGCTTTGTGAGCGCCCGCACGAACTCCAGAACGTCATGGCCCGACTCGACGAGCGCCGACACGAAGCCGAACAGACCGGCGACGTCACGGTCGGCGATGAGAGACGTGGCCTCGAAGAGCCGCGCCGTGTCGACCTCACCGAGCAATCCCTCTACATCGGCGACCGCGACGGACTTGCCGGTGAAAGCGGCCATCTGATCCAGAGTCCCGATGGCGTCGCGCATCCCACCTGCAGCGTGGCGCGCGATCAATGTCAGCGTCCCGGGCTCGACGGTGATCGATTCTTCGCGAGCGATGTACTCGAGACGCCCGACGATATCGTCCGTGCTGATACGCCGGAAGTCGAAGCGCTGGCAGCGCGAATGGATCGTGTCCGGGACCTTGTGCGGATGCGTCGTGCACAACACGAACACAGTCTTTGCGGGAGGTTCCTCGAGGGTCTTGAGCAAGGCGTTGAACGCCGAGGTCGAGAGCATGTGGACCTCATCGATGATGTAGACCTTGAAACCGCCGCGCGTTGCGGCGTAATTGACCTTGCTGATGACCTCTTCGCGTACCGCGTCAACGCCGGTCCGGGACGCAGCGTCGATCTCATAGACGTCCGGGTGGCGCCCCTCGGTGATCTCGCGACACTGTTCGCACGTGTTGTCCGGGTCCGGGGTGGGTCCCGATTCGCAATCGAGGGCCTTCGCGAGGATACGAGCGACTGTTGTCTTGCCTGTGCCACGCGGACCACAGAACAGATACGCGTGAGCGACCGAGCCCTCGGCGACGGCATTGCGCAGCGTCCTCGTGACGTGGTCTTGGCCGACGACGTCGCCGAAGCACTGCGGACGATAGGCTCGATACAGGGACTGGTACGCCATGGGTGCTCAGGACCTTCTGCTCTCGCGGGCGTGCGCCCGCATGAGAAGTATACAGGCGGGGCATGACGCGCCGACGACGAAGACCGGCGCCCCGCGCCGGACCCCGGACACCCGCCAGTGACCGCTTATGGCTGCTGCCTTCCGGCCCTGACCAGGTTCACGGTATCGCGCCGTCCGAGGCCCGGCGCGAGGCGCCGGACGATTCGGAAGTGTATCACCAGAATGCCCGAATGCCGCGGGAACCGGCAGAGCGAGAACGTATACTGCAGGCGCGGCCTGCCCACACCGACGGCCGATCGGACCGAAATGAAGCGCAACGACCTCAGCGCGACGATCGACCCCACGCGCCGCTTCCTGAGGCGGATCGCCATCGTCTTGGTCGTCTTCGCTGTCCTCGCCTTCGGCGGAACCTACTGGCGCACGCAGAGCCTCATCGACGGCGAGGCCCTCGACAACGCCCGCTCATATGTCGACCTCATCGTCTCCGTCCGCTCTTGGAACGCGCTGCAAGGAGAGGTCTGGGTCTTCAAGGACCCGGAGATCGAGACGAACAGGTACCTGCTTCAGACGGGCGTCTCTGCGGATGCCGCGAAGGACGCGGGTCGCGACCCCGTCACCGTGATCGAGCGCGAGATTCCCTGGCTCCATCGAGAGGGGTAGAACGCCATGTACGTCGAGAGTCCCGCCTACGCCGATCTGTCCACCATGCCCACGCGTTTCGCCACGACCCAGGTCGGAGGGGGGCGCGGCGTTTCCGTACCCCTCGCCTGGGGCGACGAGCCCGTCGGCACCGCGTCGTTCCTCATCGAGATGATCGACCACCACCCCGTGGCCCGTGGGTGGGTGCACTGGCTGGTCGCAGACGTCCCCGCGTCGGTCCACGAGATCGACGAAGGAGCGTCCGGCACTCCGGCAATGCCCGCGGGATCCACCGAATTGCCGAACACCGGCGGACGGATCGGCTATGGCGGTATGCAGCCCCCTGTCGGAAGCGGCGTCCACGATTACGAAGTGACCGTGCTGGCATTGGACGTCGAGTACCTCGGCGTGAATCCCGGAGCGTCGCTGGCCGAGGCCCACGCCTTCACAGAAGGTCACGTCCTGGCGAGCGCGACGCTGGTCGGTCGCTTCGGACGGTGAGGGGCGAAGCCCATCTTCCGTGCGCAACCGCTCGCGTCGCGCTACCCTTGTCTCCATGCAAACCTCCTCGCACCCCCTGCTCCGCCTCCACGACTGCATAGTCGTCCGTGACGGACGCGCGATCCTGTCGATCGACGACCTGACGCTCCGGACCGGAGAGCACGTCGCGATCCTGGGGCCCAACGGCGCCGGGAAGTCGACATTCATCCGACTGCTGACCCGCGACATCCGTCCGCTGGCACACGACGACGGCTCACCTGCGGTGATACTGCTGGGCCGCGAACGCTGGGACCTCATGGACGCACGGCGTCTCATGGGCGTCGTCTCGAACGCGCTGCAGGAGACGTACGCCGTGGGGGTCACCGTCCGGGACGCGGTCACGAGCGGATTCTTCGGATCGGTCGGGCTCTACCGGCACCAGAACGTCACCGAGGCCATGCGCACCAGGACCGCCGAGCTGATCGACCTGCTCGGCATCACGCGCCTGGCCGGGCGCTCCATGGACACACTGTCCACCGGCGAGGCCAGGCGCGCCCTCATCGCGCGCGCCCTTGTGCACGATCCGGCGGTGCTCGTACTCGACGAACCGACCGATGGGCTCGACCCCAATGCGCAGTGGCACGTCCTGCACGCGGTCAGCGACATCGCCCGGAGTGGTACCGCGGTGGTGCTCGTCACCCACCATGTATCGGACATCGTGCCCGAAGTGACCCGCATCGTCATGCTCAAGGACGGCCGAGTACTTCGGGACGGCACGAAAGATGAGCTGCTGACCGGATCGGCGATGGCGGATCTCTTCGACATCCCGGCCACCATCCAGGAACGTAAGGGCTGGTACCGGCTCTGGTGAGGGGTGGGGATCCCACGAGCCAACGTCGCTGACGCACACCGTACACACGTGCCCGGCGCGACGATATCGCGCTCTCGGAAAATTGCTCTCACGCAGAGGCTTCCGACACCCGATATACATGATGTGGACACCGTCGAAGGCGGTGTGCGTCTGCATCTTGGTAGGCAGGGACAGGACATGGCGGCAGTGGGACACAGCGCAAGGTACTGCGAGCGGTGCGGCACGGAGCTCCTCTCCGCCGACCCGGCGCCGCTGTGCGCGACGTGCTGGCTCGCTGAAGGCGCCGTCATGGAGGTGCCGTGCGTCGACTCCATCAACGG
>Ga0209125_1002521_pt1 | contig 13998 bp, 7 predicted proteins | sample BarGraIncub1131A_FD_184503 | JGI IMG/M metagenome (GOLD analysis project Ga0209125, IMG submission 184503) | Arctic peat soil microbial communities from Barrow, Alaska - Barrow Graham LP Incubations 11-31A (SPAdes) (version 2) | ecosystem: Environmental > Terrestrial > Soil > Wetlands > Peat... | reverse complement strand
AGCGCGATCTCGGCGTGGGCTTCGGGGGTCGTGAGGTTCAGCACCGTGTCGACGGCGTCGTCGGCGACCAGGTCGGCGACCGGCAGCGCACGGCACCCAGGGATGCCCGACGCCACGTCGGCCGCCCGTCCTTGATCGAGGTCGGCGACGGCCCTGACGGCGACGTCGGGGTGCCCGACCAAGGTCCCCAGGTAGCGCGCCGCGATGACGCCGAGCCCGACTACTCCGATGCCGTGCGGCTCGCCCACAGCATCCCCCTCTCGACGATCGTCCGGACGTTCGTGTCGCGCAGCACGTCGAGGCTGTGCCCTGGCGTGGCGACGACGATGCGGCCGTCACCCCAGAGCCGGGTCCACACGACCGGGGAGGTGATCGGGCGGTGCCACGGGTGGTACGGCTGAACCGGGTGCGTCGTGGTCGCCAGCACGTCGATGAGGTCGTCGTGCAGCACCCAGTACTGCTCGGTGGTGAGGGTGAAGTCCTCGACGCCAGCCGTGATCTCGTGCGCCCGGCCGAGGTCCGTGACGTGCACGGTGTAGGGCAGGAAGTTGTCCGTCTCGTCGCCAACGCACCGTGCCGGGTCCTTCGACGGATGCGTCGCGAACTGCCCACCGATCAGCTGCAGGTAGTCGGAGCTGGCGCGGTAGGAGTCGGCGATCCCGCCGTGCCACCCCGCCAGGCCCGTGCCCCGGCGGACGGCCGCGGCCAGCCCCCTGAAGGCCTCACGCGAGATCTCCGACATGGTCACGCTCTGCACGACCAGGTCGGTGCACCGCATCAGCGGCTCGTCGGCGTAGACCTCGTTGGACTCCTCGATCCGGACCTCGAAACCGTGCTCCTCGAGGAACGGCACGAAGAGGTTCGTCGCATCGACGGGACTATGCCCATCCCAACCACCACGAACGATGAGTGCGGTGCGAGCTGTCATCAGGGGCTTCCTTCTGTAGTGAGGTAGGTGCTGTCCGAGCGTGCGCTCGCCTCGACTGCCGCGGGGATGATCGGGAAGTAGACCGAGTACCTCTCGTCGACGACCTCGTGCAGGGGACGCAGCCGGATGGTCGCCGGCTGCCCGACGGTGCGGTAGCGGGTGCGCCACTGCGACCACTGCCGCTCGTCGTCGGCCACGAGCAGCGAGATCGGCGCCTGCGCATCGCCGTGCAGCGCCACCTCCCCGTCGACGATGCCGGCGAGCACCACGGGACCCTCGACGAACGCCACGGTGGCGGGCTCATCGGGGATCGGGATCGCTCGCAGCGCGAACGGGAAGGCGACCTCGACGCGGGTCCGACCACCCGCGTGGTCGAACGTGAGGAAACCGTCGACCACCGGCACGGCGCCGTCTGCAGTCACGACGGGCTCACCGTCGATCCATCCGGGGACGCGCAGGCGGACCCGCAGCGCAACGCCGTCGTCCGAGTCGATCGTCACGCGCACCCGCACGGCGTGCGGGCGATGCGTGTCGCCGGCGTCGCCCGCGTTCGAGTCGGGCCCCACGACCCTCGCGTCGTCGAGCAGCCCGACGTCCACCAGCACCTCCCCGGCGGGCGTCGGCACGTGCGCCTGCGCAGCGATGTGCTGGGCGATCGTCAGGCTCCCGTCGTCGCCGTCGTAGAACACGAGCGACGAGTGGCGGGTGTGCGCCTGGACGAGCGTGCCGTGACAGCACCAGAAGTCCTCGGTGGGGCTCCCCCACACCTTGCGCGCGCCGCCCTCGAGCGGCAGGAAGTAGGTGACCATCCCGGACACGGGGTTCTGCTGGGCGAGGATGCCGTTGACCAGGTTGCGCTCGATGTAGTCGAGGTAGCCCACCTGCCCCGTCCAGCGGAACAGGACGTCGGCCAGGCGGATCATGTTGTAGACGGTGCAGTGCTCCTGGGTCTTCGCGCCGCGCCGCGCGGCGAAGGCGAACGGCGGGGTCCAGATCTCGCCCGAGGTCTGGCCCCCGGTGCAGAACGTGCCGCGACGCACGACCGCCGACTCCCAGTACGCCTCGACGATCCGGCGCCATCTCTCCTCACCCGTCACCTCGTAGGCGCGGGCGGCCCCGAGGACCTCGGGGATCGTCGTGTTCGCATGCCTGTTGGTCAGCACGTCGCGGCCCTCGAGCAGGCCGTCGAACAGTGAGCGGTGGTAGTAGAGGTCGAGGAGCTCGCGGTACGTCGCGTCACCGGTCGCGGCGAGCAGGTCGGCCCAGACCTCCAGCATCCCTCCGGTCTCGACCTCGAGGACGGTCTGGAACGCGTCCGTCCCGACGCCGCGCGCCCAGCGCGCCAGGGGCTGAGCGGCACGGTGCGCGACACGCAGCGCGCGCTCGTCGCCGAGGTCCAGGTACACGTCGACCAGGCCCATGAGCGTCTTGTGCAGGTCGTACTGCGGCGCCCAGACGTCGCGCCCCTGCTCGAGGCGGCGCAGGAACGTCGGGGGGATGGCGAAGGCCCACTCCCCGTCGCTCTCGCGCTGGCAGCGCTCCAGCCCTTCGACGACCGCGTCGAGCGTGGCGCGCAGGTGGGCATCGCCCGTGACCGCGATCTCCCGCGCTGCGGCCGACATCCAGTGCCCGACGAAGTGGCCCCGCAGCAGCGACCCGGGCGTCTCCCAGCCCCAGTGCCTGTCGAGCCCGCGATCAGCGGGGGTGTCGCCCGAGGGACGCAGGTGCCAGGCCTGCTCGCCGATGCCGGCCTCGATGAGGTGGTTCTGGAGCAGGGCCGTCCCCCGCAGCGAGGCGAGGTACTCCCGGTTGAGCCGGCGACGGTCGTCGAACACCCCTGGGGCCAGCCGGACCTGGGAGTGCCCCAGGTGCGTCCACGTCATGCCCGGCCCTTCTTCTCGGAGATCGATCTCCCTGTACTCTAGGAGCATCCGCCGCAGGATCGAAACCCTGCGGCCCGCTCGACGAAACGGGACCATGAACGCCGCTCGCGTGATCCACCTCGTCGCCGAGGACGTCTCGGTCCTCCTCGTCCTCAGAGGCGAGCTGCTTCCGACGATCGCGCACTGGGGACGCCGCCTCGCGGCACCCGACGGCGACCTGCTCGCGTTCGCCGACTCGACCCTCCGCACGGGGATCGACGGCGAGTCCGACGTCCCGTACGACCCGAGCCTTCTGCCGGAGCACACGCACGGCTGGGGCGGGCGGCCGGGCCTCTCGCTGCACCGCAGCGGGACCTCGTGGTCACCTCGGCTCGGCGTGCAGACGGTCGAGGTGGACGGCGAGCCGGTCGCGGCCGGGCAGGTGGTCCAGCGAGGAGCGGCGACCGTGAGCGTCGTGGCGCGCGACGACGTGGCACAGATCGCGGTTCTCCTGGAGATCGCTCTCACCCCTGCCGGCCTGCTGCGCACCCGAGCGGTCGTCCGCAACGAGAGCGACGCCCCCGGCCCCCTGGACGTCTCGGCGGTGTCCCTGGCCCTGACGGTGCCGACCTACGCCCGTGAGGTCATGGACTTCGCGGGGCGGTGGGCGACGGAGAAGGTGCCGCAGCGCCACCCGGTCGTCGTCGGCATACACACGCGAGAGTCCCGCCGTGGACGCACCGGGCTCGACGCCACGGCCACGATGGCCATCGGAACCCCCGGGTTCGACGCCGGGTCCGGCGAGGTATGGCTGTGCCACGTCGGGTTCGGAGGCAACCACGAGCACGCCGTCGAGCGCACCGACGGCTACCTCGCGTTCCGCGGCGGAGAGCTGCTGCTGCCCGGCGAGGTCCGGCTCGGACGCGGCCAGGAGTACTCCTCGCCGTGGGTGTACGGCAGCCACGGAGACGGGCTGGACGCCGCCTCTCACCGGTTCCACCGCTTCCTGCGCGGGGTGTCCCGCGCCGCCGGACGACCACGCCCGGTGACCCTGAACGTCTGGGAGGCCGTCCTCTTCGACCAGGACCACGACACCCTCGCCGAGCTCGCCTCCCAGGCGGCCGACCTGGGCGTCGAACGCTACGTGGTCGACGACGGCTGGTTCTGCGGTCGGCGCGACGACCGCGCGGGCCTCGGCGACTGGACGCCCGACCCCGACGTGTGGCCCGACGGCCTCGGCCCGCTCGCCCGGCACGTCCGTTCCCTCGGCATGGAGCTCGGGCTGTGGGTCGAGCCCGAGATGATCAACGAGGACTCCGACCTGGCCCGCGCGCACCCCGAGTGGGTCCTGCGCGCGCGCCCGCAGCTGCCGCTGCGGCTGCGCCACCAGCAGGTCCTGGACCTCACCAACCCGGACGCCTTCGCGCACATCCTCGACGCCCTCGACCGGCTCGTCACCGACCTGGACCTGGCGTACCTGAAGTGGGACCACAACCGCGATCTCGTCGACGCCGGCCATCCGGGCTCGGGCGCCGCCGCGGTGCACGAGCAGACCCTCGCGGCCTACCGGCTGATCGACGAGCTCCGGGCACGCCACCCCCTGCTCGAGATCGAGAGCTGTGCGTCCGGCGGCGGGCGGGTCGACCTCGGCATCCTGCAGCGCACCGACCGGGTCCACACCTCCGACAACCACGACCCGCTCGACAGGTCACGCATGCTGCGCTGGACGGGCCTGCTGGTCCCGCCGGAGATGCTGGGCTCGCACGTCGCCTCGGCCACGTCGTCGGCCACCGGCCGCACCCACGACCTGCACACGCGATGCGCGATCGCGTTCCTCGGGCACTTCGGCATCGAGTGCGACGTGCGCGAGCTCGGCGACGCCGACCGCGCCGTGCTCGCGCGCTGGGTGGCGGCCTACAAGGACCACCGCGAGCTCATCGGCACGGGCCGGGTCGTGGCGGGAGGGGACTTCGACGCCGACGCGCCGTCGGTGCGCGGAGTCGTGGCGGCCGACGCCAGCGAGGCCCTGTACACGATCGTCACGCCCGCCCTGTCGACCGACTCGCGTCGACGCGTGACGCTGCCGGGCCTGCAGCCCGACCGCCGCTACCGCATCGAGGCCGCCCAGCCGGCGTCGGTCGGTCCCTGGTGGCTGGTCCCGCAGTGGCTGCGCACCGCGCCGGCGCTCGGCGAGGGGTCGCCCGACTCACCGGGCTCACCCGTGCTCGCCGGCGACCTGCTCACGCGCGCGGGGCTCGACCTGCCGACCTTCCACCCCGAGCGCGTCGTGATCGTCCGCGCGGTGGCAGTGGCCGGATGAGACCCCCCAGCACGAGCACCCCGATCTGCAGAGCGTCAACCGATGAAGGAGCAGGCCGTGACCGCTGTCATCACCATCGACGCCGAACGCCCCGGGCCCACGATCAGCCGCCACCTCTACGGCCACTTCGCCGAGCACCTGGGCCGCGGGATCTACGACGGCCTGTGGGTGGGGGACGACTCCCCCGTGCCCAACGTCCGGGGCATCCGGCTCGACGTCGTCGAGGCGCTGCGCGAGCTCGACATCCCGAACCTGCGCTGGCCCGGCGGGTGCTTCGCTGACCGGTACCACTGGAGGGACGGCGTCGGGCCCCGGCAGGACCGCCCCGCTCTCATCAACACGCTGTGGGGCGGGACGCTCGAGGACAACGCCTTCGGCACGCACGAGTTCATGGCCCTGTGCGAGCTGCTGGGCGCCGATGCCTACGTCTCGGGGAACATCGGCTCCGGCACGGTCCAGGAGATGTCCGACTGGGTGGAGTACCTCACCGGAGCGGGGCGATCGCCGATGGCGGACCTGCGACGCGCGCACGGTCGCGACGAGCCGTGGACGGTCCGCTTCTGGGGCCTGGGGAACGAGACCTGGGGGTGCGGCGGCAACATGCGTGCCGAGGCCTACGCCGACCTCGCCCGCCAGTACGGCACCTTCTGCCGCAGCGGCAACGAGACCCCGCTCTACCGGGTTGCGGCCGGTGCCGACGGCGCCGACGTCGCCTGGACCGAGACCTTGATGAAGGTCATCCCCGAGATCGGCGGCCACCCCTTCGCGGCGGTGCCGTGGGAAGCGGTGTCGGTGCACTACTACACGATCGGCGGCACCTGGACGGACAAGGGCAGCGCGACCCGGTTCGTACCGGAGGAGTACTGGCGCACGATCGTCGCGGCGCAGGGTGTCGAGGAGCTGCTGCGCTCGCACGCGGCCGTGATGGACGTCTACGACCCGGACAAGCAGTACGGGATGGTGCTGGACGAGTGGGGCACGTGGTGGGACGTCGAGCCCGGCACCAACCCCGGCTTCCTCTTCCAGCAGAACACCCTGCGCGACGCGATGGTCGCCGCCTGGCACTTCGACGTCTTCCACCGCTTCGCCGACCGGCTGACGATGGCCAACATCGCCCAGACCGTCAACGTGCTCCAGGCGATGCTGCTCACCGACCCGGACGGCGGTCCGATGGTGCGCACGCCCACGTTCCACGTGTTCGAGATGAACAAGGGCCACCACGACGCCACGTCCCTGCCGACCCACGTGTCCGGCCCGTCGCGCACCGTGGCCGGGCGCGACGTGCCCGTGGTCTCCGCGTCCGCGAGCACCAGGGACGGCACGGCGCTCGTCTCGGTGACCAACGTCGACCTCGACGCGCCCCTCGAGGTCGAGCTGCAGGTCCGCGGCGCCACCCTGTCCGGCGCCACCGGTCGCCTGCTCTGGGCGGACTCCGCGAACGCCTACAACCGGCCCGGCGCCGCGGACACCGTGAGCCCGGTGAGGCTCGAGCACCTGGAGCAGACGCCAGCCGGCCTGCGCCTGACGCTGCCGCCGCACTCGTTCGTGACCGTCTCCGCGACGATCCAGCACGCCTGACCACGAGACCCGACGAAGGACGAGCCGAGATGACCGGAGACGCCATGCCTGCAGACACGATGCCCGCAGACACCATGCCCCACGCACCGACACCGTTCCGCGTGGCCGATGGTCGCCTGACGTGGACGGGTGGCGGTGAGACCGCCGCGATCCAGCCCTGGGGACCGGACTCGGTACGCGTCCGGTGCAGCATGGGCCGGATCGAGGACACCGACTGGGCGCTGCTGCCCGCCGCGAGCGACCCCGACGCGGTGCGCATCGACGTCGACGGCGACGTCGCCACCCTGGTCAACGGCGGCCTCACCGTGGTCGCCCGCGCCTCGTCCGGCAAGGACTGGCAGGCCGGCGGGCTGCGCCACGACTGCCGCCTGGCGTTCTACGACGCCGACGGGCGACTGCTGCTGCAGGAGGTGCCGGACGACGGCGCCGCGAAGCCGCACCCGCGTCGGTACCGCGCACTGCCCGGCGGGGCCTACCGCACGACGCTGTCGCTGGCCGCGGCCGATGAGCACCTCGCGGGCCTCGGCGTGTACCAGCAGCGGACCCCCGACCTGAAGGGGTCGACGTTCGAGCTCGCCCAGCGCAACTGCCAGGCGAGCGTTCCGTTCGTCACGTCGACGGCCGGTTACGGCTTCCTCTGGCACGACCCGTCGGTGGGGCGCGTCACCTTCGGGGCGAACCGCACCGAGTGGGAGTCCAACGCCACCAGGCAGATCGACTACTGGGTCACGGCAGGCGACACACCGGCCGCCATTGCGCGCCACTACGCCGACGCGACCGGCCACGTCCCGATGATGCCGGAGCTCGGCCTGGGCTACTGGCAGTGCAAGATGCGCTACGCCAGCCAGGAGGAGCTGCTCGAGGTCGCCCGCGAGCACCGGCGGCGCGGCCTGCCGCTGGACGTCGTCGTCGCGGACTTCTTCCACTGGCCGCACATGGGCGACTACCGCTTCGAGGAGGAGTTCTGGCCCGACCCGCAGGCGATGGTCGACGAGCTCCGCGGGATGGGTGTCGAGCTGATGGTGTCGGTGTGGCCGCAGGTCGCACTCGACTCGTTGAACTTCCCCGCGATGGACCGCCGCAACCTGCTCGTGGCGACCAACCGCGGCATCGACGTCCAGATGTGGTTTGGCGGGCCCAGCCGGTTCGTCGACGCCACCAACCCGGAGGCGCGCCAGTTCCTGTGGGAGCAATGCCGGCAGGGCTACGGCAGGTACGGGATCCGGCTGTTCTGGCTCGACGAGGCCGAGCCGGAGTTCGGCAAGCAGGACTGGGACGCGTGGCGCTTCCACGCGGGCCAGGGCGACGAGGTCGCCAACCTCTACCCGCAGCACTTCTCGCGCGCGTTCTACGAAGGACTGCGCGCCGACGGCGTCGAGGACGTCGTCAACCTGGTTAGGTGCGCGTGGGCCGGCTCGCAGCGCTACGGCGCCCTGATGTGGTCCGGCGACATCGCCTCGACGTTCGAGAGCCTGCGCCGCCAGCTGACCGCCGGCGTGCACCTCGGCGTCGCCGGCATCCCGTGGTTCACCACCGACATCGGCGGGTTCTGGGGCGCTCGCACCGACGACCCGGCCTTCCACGAGCTGTTGGTGCGGTGGTTCCAGGCGGGCACCTTCATGCCGGTGATGCGCATGCACGGCACGCGGCTGCCCGAGGTCACCCCGGTGGCCGCCGACGGGACGCCCCGGCAGTCGACGGGCGCGCCCAACGAGGTGTGGTCGTTCGGCGAGGAGACCTACCGGATCCTGGCGCGCTACCTGCACCTGCGCGAGGCGCTGCGCGACTACACGCGCGAGCTCATGCGGCAGGCGCACACCGACGGGCAACCGGTCATGCGCGGCCTGTTCCACGAGTTCCCCGGCGACGACCGTTGCTGGGGCGACCTCGACGAGTACCTGTACGGGCCAGACCTGCTGGTCGCCCCGGTGGTGCAGGCCGGCGCCACGAGCCGCTCGGTGTACCTGCCCGCTGGCGCACGCTGGACCGAGCTGCACTCCGGTGCCGTCCACGACGGCGGCCAGGACGTCACGGTGGACGCCCCGCTCGACGTCATCCCGGTGTTCGCGCGGGACGGACGGCTCGCGCACCTGGTGGGACGACTGTGATGACCGACGACGTCACGACGCTCGATGTCGTCGTCGGCGGCCCGGCCGGGCGCACTATCAGCCCCGACCTGTGGGGCGTGTTCCTCGAGGACATCAACTTTGCCCTGGACGGCGGCCTCAACGCCGACCTGGTGCGCAACGGTGACTTCGAGGCGGGCCCGGCCGACCGACCAGGGTGGGGTCCCCTCACGGGCTGGTCGGTCGAGTCCGGGGAGGTCCGCGCCGGCAGCGCGCTCCCCGTCAGCTCGGCCAACGCGACGTACGCGAGCCTCCTGCCAGGGGAAGGAGCGGCCTTCCTGGTCAACCGCGGCTACGGCGCCGACGGGATGCCGGTGCCGGCTGCCACGTTCGGCCTGACGTTGACGGCGCGGACGCACGAGCCCGGGGCGCGTCTGACGGCGGGGCTGCGACCGGTCGGCGGCTCGGTCTCCGCGGCGAGCGAGCTGACGCTGCCGTCTGACGGGCGGTGGCACCGGATCGGGACGATGCTGCGCCGGCCGGACGCCGCACGCATGGAGCTCGTCGTCGAAGCACGGTCGGGGCGGGTCGACCTCGACCTGGTCGAGCTGCGCCCCCTCGACGCGAGCGGTCGGCCCGAGCTGTTCCGACGCGACCTGGTCGAGGCCGTCCGCCGGCTCAGGCCGGCGTTCGTGCGGTTCCCCGGCGGGTGCCTCGTGCACGGGTTCGGCCTGGACAACATGTACCACTGGAAGACGACGATCGGTCCGCGCGAGCAGCGGCTGCCCCTGCCCAACACGTGGGGCTACCACCAGTCCATGGCGATCGGCTACCACGAGTACTTCCTGCTGTGCGAGGAGCTGGGTGCGGCGCCGGTGCCGATCGTGGCGGCCGGGGTGTGCTGCCAGAACGTGCCCGGCGGACCGCAGGCCATCCCGGCCGGGCGGATGCCGCAGTACGTGCAGGACGTGGTCGACGTCGTCGAGTACGCCAACGGCGCGCCCGACACCCGCTGGGGTGCGGTGCGTGCGGCAGCCGGGCACCCCGAGCCCTTCCGGCTGCGCATGATCGGCCTGGGCAACGAGGACGTCGTCGACGCTCCCTTCGTCGAGCGGTTCGCCCAGCTGACCGAAGCCCTGCGCGCGGCTCACCCCGAGATCGAGCTGATCGGCACGGCCGGGCCGTGGCCGTTCGGGCGCGACTTCGAGGCCGGGTGGGAGCTGTGCCGGCGGCTCGGCATCGACCTCGTCGACGAGCACGGCTACCGCACACCGCGCTGGATCTGGCAGAACCACGAGCGCTACGACGGCTACGACCGGACCGGGCCCGCCGTCTACCTGGGCGAGTGGGCCGCGCGCAGCTCCACGGTGCGCTCGGCGATCGCCGAGGCCGGCTACATGGTCGCCCTGGAGCGCAACGCCGACATCGTGCGCATGGCGTCGTACGCGCCGCTGCTCGCCCGGGTCGGCGACAGCCAGTGGGAGCCCGACCTGATCTACTTCACGGACGACGCGGTGCTCGGGTCGGCCGCGTACGACGTGCACCGGCTGTTCGCCGAGGCCCGGGGCGACCAGGTGCTCGACGTGCAGGTGTCGGGGGCGCCCCTCGGCCACCAGCCGGAGCCACGCCTCGGCCCCACCGCTCTGACCTGTCCCGGCGCGCGGGTCTCCTTCACGCACATCGAGGCGGACGGCGTGCCGCTGCCGGACGTCGTGGTCGACGACGAGCACCCCGAGACGACCCTCGCCGTGCCCCCGCTGGCCCGGCGGCTCGCGCTGACCGCGACCCGTGAGGACGGCACAGAGGGGTTCCAGGTCCGGCTGGGCGACCCCGCGTCGGGGACCACCCATGACGTCATCGTGGGCAGCTGGGGCAACAGGTCGCTCATCTGGTCGCGCTCCGACGACGGTCTCGGCGACGAGGTCGACGGCCCGTACCCCTTCGCCGGCGTGCAGACCGGGGTCCCGCGGCGCATCGAGGTCGAACGCGACGGGTCACGTGTGGTCGTCCGCCACGATGGCGCCGTGGTGCACGACCACACCGACGACCGACGCAGCTGGCCCGAGGTCGTCGTCGGCGCCACCTCCCGCACCGTGGAGGGCGACGTCGAGCGCGTCGTGACCATCGTGAACGGCAGCGATCGCGACCGGACGGCGCGCGTGTCCGTCAAGGGCGTGACCGGGCCCGTCACGGCGACCTCGACGGTGCTGGCCGGCAGCGAGCCCGAGGAGGGCGCGGCGTTCGAGGCCTCCGCGCTGCACCGCAGGGACGATCGGGTCGAGGGGCTCGGCGAGCTGGCGCTCGTCGTGCCGCGGTGGTCGATCACCAGCCTGCGGGTCAGGGCCGGATGACCGGCCCGGCCACGCGGTCCGCAGCCACACCGGGCCCGACCGGCAGGGACGAACCGCTGCGCACCCGACGAGGAGACGAGATGCTCGACGCCCGCACTCACGCCACCCTTCGGCCCCCGATGGGCTGGAACAGCTGGGACTGCTTCGGCTCGTCCGTGACCGAGCAGGAGGTGATCGCGAACGCGGAGTTCATGGCCCACCACCTGCGTGCGCACGGCTGGGACACGGTGGTGGTGGACATCCAGTGGTACGAGCCGGATCCCGGGCTCGAGGGCTACCAGCGCGTCTCCGACCCGGTGCTCGACGCCTGGGGGCGTCCGCTGCCGGCGCCCGGGCGTTTCCCCTCGGCGACGGACGGCTCGTTCCGCGGCCTCGCGGCCCGGGTCCACGAGCTGGGGCTGCGGTTCGGCGTGCACCTGATGCGTGGCGTGCCCCGTCGCGCCGTCGAACGGGACCTGCCGGTGTTCGGCTCGACGGCCACCTGCGGGAAGATCGCCGATCGGACCAGTGTCTGCCCGTGGAACCCCGACAACTACGGCGTCGACATGTCCCACCCAGCGGCGCAGGCGTACTACGACTCGCTCATCGCCGCATTGGCCGAGTGGGGCGTGGACTTCATCAAGCTCGACGACGTCCTCTACCCGCCCATCGAGGAGCCGGAGATCGCCGCGATCTCCGCCGCGATCGACAAGACCGGCCGCCCCATCACGCTGAGCCTGTCGCCCGGCAAGGAGCTGTCCCTGGCGCACCTCGAGACGCTGCGGGCCCACGCCCAGATGTGGCGGATCTCGGACGACTTCTGGGACGCGTGGCCCCAGCTCCGCGAGCAGTTCCAGCGCGCGGCACGGTGGGCGCCGCACCAGCGGCCCGGGGCGTGGGCGGACGCGGACATGCTGCCGCTGGGTCGGATCGGCATCCGCGCGCACGTCGGTCCCGACCGGCTGAGCCGCTTCACGCTCGACGAGCAACGCACCCTCGTGACCTTGTGGTGCCTGATGCGCTCACCGCTCATGGTCGGTGGTCACCTTCCGGACACACCGCCTGAGACGCTCGCGCTGCTGACCAACGACGCCGTGCTGTCCCTGCTGGACAGCGACGGCAGCCACGAGATGGTGCGCGACAACGACCTCGTGGTGTGGAGCGCCGAGACGGGCGACGTCGCGTGGCGCGCGGTGTTCTGGCTCGGCGACACCGCGACGACCCGACGGGTGCACCTCGCCGATCTCGGCTGCCTGGGCCGTGACCACGCGACCGACGCGTGGACCGGCCACGCCGTGGAGATCCAGACCGGAGCGATCACGCTCGACGTGCCGGCGCACGGCGTGCGGCTGCTGCGCTTCGGGTGACCGCCACGCCGGGCCCCAGGGGTCCGGGTCATGCCGGCTCGACGGCCTCGACGGCGGCGGGCTCCTCCGGGACGAGCGACGACGGCGTGCGCAGGCTGCGCCTCGGCAGGACGCGCCGGGACCCGACGATCCGGACGGGTGCGGTCAGTGGCAGGTCCGCGGCCGAAGGACCGCTCGAGAGCACGACGACACCCGGCTCGAGCGCGAGTAGGCCGTCCACGCCGGTCGCGGCCAGACGCGCGGCCTCGAGGCGGAAGCGCACGGTCCGCGTGGCGCCCGCCGGGACAGGGAGCCGCGCGAACCCTACCAGCTGGACGGTCGGCCGCACCACTGGCGAGGTGGGGAACGACGCGTACAGCTGCACCACCTCGACGGTCTCCCGTCCACCGTTGCGCACCGTCACGTCGACCTCCGCCGTGCCGTCGACGACGACCTCGTCCGGGGCCTCGATCGCCTCGTAGACGATCGCGCCGTCCGTCAGGCCGTAGCCGAACGGGTAGAGCGGGCGCGCGTCGAGCGTGGAGATGCCCGGGTTGAACCCCCCGAGGGCGGGCTGCAGGTAGGTCGTCGACGCCCACGGGTGGCGCGGGATCTGCACGGGGAGCCGGCCCGTCGGGCGCACGCGTCCGGACAGCAGGCCGGTGACGGCGGCCGCGCCGTCGGCACCCGGGAAGAACGCCTGCACGATCCCGCGCGCGGCCTCGTAGCCGCCGAGCGCGTACGGGCGCCCCGAGAGCACCACGACGACGGTCGGCACCCCCGTCGCGAGCACGGCCATCACCAGGTCGTGCTGCCCGCCCGGCAGCCGCAGGTCAGGCGCGTCGCACCCTTCGCCCGACGTGCCGTCACCGAACAGCCCTGCGACGTCGCCGACCACGACGACGGCGACGTCGCTCTCGCGCGCGAGCGCGGTGGCCTCGCCGATCCCCGAACGGTCGTCGTCGAGCAGGCCGCAGCCCTGCGCGTACCGGACGTGGTCCGGTCCGAGCTCGTCGATGGCGGCGTCCAGCAGCGTCGGGATCGCGATGCCGAGCTCGTGGCCGGGATGCTTGGCCAGGACGTGGTTGGGAAAGGCGTAGCACCCGACGAGGCTGCGGAACTGGGCGGCCGCCGGTCCCAGCAGCGCGACCTTCGTCGCGGGGGCGATCGGCAGGACCTCCTCGTTGCGCAGCAGCACCACGGACTCCGCTGCCAGCTGCGACGAGATCGCGCGGTTGCGCGGGCTGTCGAGGTCGACGTGCTCTGCTCCGGCCGGCACCACAGGGCCGCCATCGAGCAACCCGGCCTCGATCTTCTGGCGCAGGTGCCGTTCGACCGCCCGGTCGACATCGGCCTCGTCGACCAGACCGTCGCGCACGAGCGCGGCGAGCGACGCGTACCCCGCCGTCTGAGGCAGCTCGACGTCGACACCTGCCCTCAGCGCGAGCGCACCGGCGGTAGGCACGTCCGCCACGACGTGGTGCATGGTCGCGAGGAACGGGATCGCCCAGTAGTCCGCCACGACCGTGCCCTCGAAACCCCAGGAGTCGCGCAGGATGCGTCCGAGC